>Ga0081474_130234_pt1 | contig 16637 bp, 14 predicted proteins | sample OneHunmetagenome_2_FD_70978 | JGI IMG/M metagenome (GOLD analysis project Ga0081474, IMG submission 70978) | Ferrous microbial mat communities from One Hundred Spring Plain, Yellowstone National Park, USA v2 (version 2) | ecosystem: Environmental > Aquatic > Non-marine Saline and Alkaline >... | reverse complement strand
AGTGTTGAGTATGAAATGCCGAGTAGTTGGCAAGCCTCCTTAGGTCTCAGTAGTCTCTCCACAAAATTAGTTGATAATAAATAAATATAAAAAGATTTCTATTAACGTGAGAAAGTATTCAGCCCATTTTAGCCAATTTATTTATCATTGAGGTGATTGTTGGTTCTTCCCTTTGTACTATTCCAGCGATTTCCTTACTCCTCCATACACCTTCCCCTAAGGTTAACAATATTTTGTAATATAGATCTGTGAGTTGTCTTTCCTCCTCTTTGAAAACCTCTCCTATTAAACCCTTTGCAACTAGTGAAAACTCCTTTATTCTCTTCTTTAACTCATCATAACTTTCTATGAAGGGAATTATCCAAGGGTCTCTGTAAAGTACCGATAAGACTGGGTCGTTAAGTTGTGACAGCACGTCTTCATATGAGATTAGACCTATTTCTGAAGGTGTGAAAATCCCTAACAAGGGGCTATTTCTATCAAAAACCTTATTGACAATCCCGTAACTTGAGCCAATAGCTACCAATATACCAGAAGGGCGCCCAACTGGCAATTAGAGACCAATATATCTCTGGCAATCTTTGGAATTCGTCAATTACCGCTATTCCTCCATTCTTTAGAGTTCTCTTCACCTCTTCCAATGCCTTTTCAATTCTTACTATTTCACCGCTTTGAGTTATTGCGTTATTTACGTCTCCTATTATAATATAAGTGTCGTATTTCAATGCACTCTTAACTAATGTAGTTTTGCCTGTTTTTCTCCTACCATAAATTAGCGTCCAGTTCTTTATGCTGGCAATCTTCTTCTCTTCTCGTCTTCTGAGATGTAGTCTCACGGGAATAGTCTCATAAGACTATAATATATAAACTTTTTGTTTAAGCTTTTACCATCTTCAGAAGGTGTTCATGAGAATTCTTCTAATTTTCGATATTCCAAGATAATGGTCTCACAGATTCAAAAATATTTAGTTCTAGTACCTCGATCTTTAGATTATCAGCTACATATGATCGGTTAGTAAATTTTTGATATACAATAGAAAATCCATATCGGTGTGCAGACTTACTTATAAACTGCTATAGTCTAAACGTGGATTACACTACGATAAAGAAGATTCTGCCCTATGACTAAGGGGTAGTTCAAGGGAAGGGAGGGTAAGTGGTACTACACTCCTTGTGCAAATAGATTAATCCTTCAATTAACGGAGATGCTGAACTACAGTTAAAAGCTGATATTAACAAGGAGGTTAGCGATAACGTAAAGTTAAAGCTTGGAGTAACATTATTGAAAGGCCAATAACGTGGTTTAGGATAGTTTCATCCAATGAGATAAAAGTTACCATTTAAGCCTTAACTTGAGCTAAGGTGTTATTACTTGTCTTCCCTCTACTCTTCCCTCATCTAAATCCTTAAAGGCCTTGTTTATTTCATCTAAAGGTATTTTAACAACATATGGCTTAATTTTCCCACTTTCGCTAAGTCTTACAACGTCTTCTAAATCGTTTAGTGAACCGTAATTGGAACCCAGAAGCTTCTTATTCCATACCGCAGTATCAAAGGCCTCTAAACTAACCCTCTTCCCCTCCATACCCACTAGTATTATTGCACCCTCTTGTGCTAACAACTTTCCTAAATTATAAGAAGTTTCCTCTGTTCCCACTAAATCTATTGCAACACTGGCACCTAAGCCATCTGTGAGTTTGCTTATTAAACTTTCAGCTTCTTTCATTTCAACCGCGTGATCCGCTCCCAACTCTAACGCCAAATCCCTATGCTTTTTACTCCTAGAAATTCCAACTATAACTATATTCTTCATTAGCGCCTTTAATATTTGGATGGTGTAAACGGCTAACCCTCCAATACCGTTAACTATCACAACTGGTTCTGCGAATTTGTTCATGAATGGCAAGGCTTGCCTTATAGCTCCCATAGAAGTAGTACCAGCATCTGCTAATGGTGATGCATCAACTGGGCTTAGGCTGTCTAATTTCACTAACCATCTATAGCTTTTAACTAACATGTACTCTGAGAAACCGCCATTTGTTGTTTGCCCAGGGATCACTTGATTTTTGCAAATGTTAAACTTCCCCTCTCTACAATATCTACAAGTCATGTCACCCCAAGTTGCGTAAACCACAACGTTATCTCCCTTCTTTGCCTTTGCCAATTCCCCAACTTCTACTACTGTCCCGGCATTTTCATGGCCCAATATTATTGGTAATCTGAAACCTTGTTTCGCTTCAACTCCTTTCCATACTCTCAAATCGGTTCTGCAGACTCCAGCCCCTCCTATTCTTACTAAAACCTCTTCCCCCTTTGGTTCAGGAATTTCAACGTCTTCTATCGATAATGGTTCTGAGAACTTCTTCAGAAGGGCTGCTTTTGATTTAACCATACTTATGTTTTTCCTCATCGCCGAATAAAAGGTGATTCCAAACATGTTAGGGTTTGGTATTAATTTTTAGATAGATGTTAAGATTAGTTGAGTATATTCTGTATGAGACTATCATTCTTATCCCCACAAGTTAGGGTTAATAGATAAAAGTTTAGCAGATAAATGTTATAGCATGACGGTAAAAATTGATAAGATATATGTAATTAGTACGGAGAGTATTTCAAGACAGAACTTTCCTTACGCTAAGCCAACTGATTATTACAGAGAGTATTTGGGATCTTTATCACCATTTCAATCAGCGTTCATGGATAAGATTTGTTTTATAAGAATGGATCTAGACGATAACGCTACTTATTCCATTCTTGAAACCTCTGAATCAGTATGTAATTTCGTAATGTCTAATTTAGCTAACCTTGTTAGGGGTCTACCAATCTCTAGGATAGGTATGGCGTGGGATTTGTTATATAGATACACCCTGCCAATCGGTAGGAGTGGGATAGCAATTCACGCCATAAGTGTTGTTAATCTTTTAATGTACGACGCGTATGCAAAGTTACTAGGAGTTCCAGTTTACGAACTGTTAGGAGGAAAAACAAGGGATAAGATAAGGGCTTACGCAAGTCACTTACATCCCACAAGTAAGGAGGAGTTGGAAAAGGAGGCTAGGAGTTATGTGGAAGAGGGATATACTGCGATGAAGATGAGGTTCTGCTGTGGTCCCTCTGATCCTTTAGGCGTTGACAATAATGCCGAATTGGTAAAAGTTATAAGGGACAGTGTTGGTTACTCTGTGGATTTAGCTGGAGACGCGTGGATGTCTTGGAATTTGAATTTCGCATTAAAGATGGCTAGGAGATTGGAGAAATATGAGTTGTGTTGGATTGAGGAACCCTTCTTACCGGATGATTTCGAGTCTTATAGTTACTTAAGTAAAAGAACAGATATTCCAATATCTGCTGGTGAACATCACTATCACGTTTACGATTTCAAGAGGCTTTTGGATTCCGGAGTGAGAATATTACAGCCCGATGCCGTATGGGTTGGAGGGATAACTCCAATGAAGAGAATTACTGGATTGGCTGAAGCTTATGGTGGTGTTGTAATCCCTCATACTTCTAACATATACAATTTGCACTTTATAATATCAGAACCAGAAAGTGTTTCGCCAATGGCTGAGTACTTAACCAAATATAAATGGCTAGAGGATAGAATGATAAATCCTCCTAAGCCAATAAAGGGATATTTCGAATTGGGAGAAGAAAAAGGTTTTGGCTTAAAGTATGACCTTTAATAGTTTATTTGTTGCCAAGAGGTCTTGTATTCACTTCTACTACTTTAGATACTGGAACTTTACCTCCATAAAAGTCCTTTATTACCACCTCTAAGGATTTTCCATGTGTATCTGGTCCCACTAATAATCCCAAAATAATATTTAGTATAAAGAATGAAGTAGCTACTGCAGCTATTGCTGAATAACCTATTACAGTAATTATTGAAGGTACGAAGATACTCCATATTCCCAATGCTATTCTCATCCAGCCCCATACAAAACCTTGAGCCGTATTTCTTATTTCCGTTGGGAAAAGCTCCGTTGACCAGACTCTAGTTTGAGGCCATAACGCCATTCCATGACCGAATCCAAATAAGAATACATTGAATAATGCTACCCAAAGTATCTTGAATGGTAAACCTATAGGTAATGCGAAACCAATTGCGCAAATAAGAGAACTTACTGCATATAATAGCTTCCTATTCACTTTGTCTGATAGCTGCATGTATACTCCAACAACTCCAATTATTGCAGTCACGAACCACGCGATTTGAACTAGATCACCTACTACAGAACTTTTGATAGACAAATCTTCTATGAGGAAAGGTAAGAAGAATCCAAAGGTTCCAGCTGGTACTCCCCAGAAAATATAGATTGGGATCATGAAGGCTAATCCTTTCCAATATTTGAACATATCACTCCACTTACCTTTGGTCTCAGTCTTAGGTATTACACTTACGCTTTGTCCTAATTGTACTAATGCTTGTTTAACCACTTCTTCTTTTCCCTTCACTAGTCCCCATCTAGCGGATTCAGCAATTCCTCTTCTTAGGACCCATGTTACTATTGCAACTATTGTCAAAAACCCGAATAGGACTCTAAAGGAGTTAACACCCAATGGAACCGTGCCTATACCTAGAAGCAATATTATTATGGGTCCAATATACCAGAATAAGTTAGTAAATGACATTAATCTTCCGCGATTCCTCTTAGGAGCTAGCTCAGCTATTAGTGACCAACTTGTTGGTACGTCAACTCCCACTGCCAACCCTACTATAGTATACCCTATAATAACCATGTAGTAATTTATTGCTGATAATATAATTATTGCACCTATTGCATATACGATTAGATCATATGTATATATAGCCTTCCTTCCATATCTGTCACCTAGTGGTCCAGCTATCCAAGCTCCTATACCAGCGGCAAAGGCATTTGGACTTAACGCAGCTATTATACCTAAGAGAAGGGAATTAAGATGGAAGAGGGAAACCCATATACTTACTGATGCGGCACCCGCAACTATCGCTCCTGCATCAAGAAAATCTGCTAAAGCAGATAGGATTGTCCACCTATAGTGCGTAGATGATAGTTTAGCCTCATCAAGTGCTTTTAGAGGATCTGAAGGTTCACTCATTATTGGTATTTATGTTATATATAGTTTATAAGTAAGGATCCATACTTATATGGAGATATGTATTCTGTCCGGTAAATTTTTAAAACATAATATGCTTAGAGCTTAATAATCTGGAGAGTGAAAAAGTAGATCTTGTTGGCAAAACTCCCTAAATATTTTAGACATAATCTTCTTTTCGGCTTTCCTTAAATATTCTTCTAATGTGGGTTTTGATATTCCCATAATCTTCCCTAATCCTTCTAGATTTATTCTTCTAGGATATTCATAATATCCTAGTCTTATGGCCTGAAGCACAGCATTCCTTTCTTGCTCAGAAAAATCAAAGAATGTAGGTACGAAGTCATTAAAGTTTACAAGTTTAGCATTAAAGTAATGGATCTTCCCTATTGATTCCAAATCCCTCTTAAGCATTGTAACGTCACTTGAAGGCATAATTAGTAATAATCTTTCATTACCTTCTTTTATCAAGTCTTTTATATAGAACGTCATATAATTTCCTATGATACTCATGATCATGTTCTCGTACCTTTCTTTAAATAATATCCTATAAATTCCCCTCCTATTGTCCAACTCTAAGATTTGTATAATCTCGTAAATACTCTTATCTCTCTTGAACGACTTTAAAAAGTCCTTAAAAGTTCTTCTGTTATAAGTTTTAACTTCGTCCATTCCTAAAATGTAATCTTTTCCCTTATTCGGCTTCGCAAAAATGGTCTTTACTAGTACAGGGTAACTTGACGTAAGCTTACTCCAACAATCCTCATGATCTATTTCAAAAGTTACTAGTGATAAGTTAAATAGTGACACGATTAAAGTATATTATTTAAAATATATAATAGTTTAGGGTTGTTGATTACGTTAGACTTGAGTACAATTTTTGATAACTTACCATAAGTGATCAAATGATTGTAATGCAAATTCCATTTATTTAGTATATATTTTTACCCCATATAATGAACATTATAAAAGATTTATACACGCAAAAGAAGTTGATATCTTTTCCTTCAACACAATGAAAATCTTGTAGAAAGAGAATTATTACTATTAACCATGAGTGTGCATGGTATCATCATTAGGTATACAAATTTGTTAAACGACTATGTCTTTATAGAGAGTATGTGCATTAAATAAGGTATTATTATAGTCTCTTTCACAATAGTTGTAAAAGAGCAAAAGGGCTAAGTTTAATCTAAGGGATATTGGGGAATGATGAGCCTAAAGGAAATAGACGGATATGTTTTGTATTGAAAAGTGTTATGTTCCCTTCGCGTTTACTAAGAAAGACTATACAGTAAACGATGGCGAGTAAAACTTTAAACTTTATATTATTAATGGGGGTTTATAATAAAACATGAAAATTTCTGTTAGTGATCTATACAATCTCGCAATAGGGAGTTCAATATTAGGTTCTGGTGGTGGTGGAAATCCGTTTTTAGGATATAAAATTGTCAAAGCAAAAATGCTTCAGATGAATATTGATTATGTTGAATATACTGACGAAATTGATGAAGATAGAGATTTCATAATAGGAGTAGGCGGTATGGGGTCGCCATTGATAGGTATAGAGAAGATTCCCGCAGGCCATGAATATTATAAATCTCTTATGACCTTAACTAAATTTTTGAGAAAAGACATTACTAAAATAACTTCTATTGAAATAGGTGGTATAAACTCAGTTGTCCCATTTATGGCATCGTTAATGAGTAAGAAACCATTAGTAGATGGAGATTATGAGGGTAGAGCTTTTCCAGAATTATATATGACTACTATGCATTTTGCAGGATATAAGGCAACACCTTTGAGTATTTGCGATGAGCGTGAAAATTGCGTTATTATAGACGCTGTTGATAACTTCAAGGCAGAGATCATTGCAAGGAGTATAACTGTAAGATTTGGTGGAAGAGGATATATCTCGCTTTACCCAGCATCTGGTAGGGAGTATATTAACGGAGCTATCTTGGGTACAGTAAGCCTAGCTTTCGAGTTAGGTAAAACATTAACTGAAGAAGGATTGGATGAAATGATTAGCTTGGCAAGAGGTAAGATAATTTTCGAAGGTAAAATAGTTGATGTAAAGAGATTTAACTTAGGAGGATTTGCAATTGGTATAGCTAAAATTGACGGCCTTGAAGAATATAGGGGTGAAAATGCCGAAGTAGTATTTAAAAATGAGTATTTAAGCTTCCTTAAAGAAGAAAAAATTCTATCAATATCACCTGAAATTATCAATTTAATCGATTATAATAATAATGTAGTGACTTCTGACTCCCTTAGGTACGGAATAAAGGTGAGAGTATTAGAAATCCCTGTAAGTAATAAGTGGAGAGAAGTTGGGGGATACCATAAGATTAAGGAAATGGTATTTGAAGAAATTAAGAAAATTCGCCAACTACCTTAACTTTAACTTTCACTGAATTTCCAGGTAGATAAGGAATTTGCATTTCTTCTATTTCTCTAACTTCTATTGTTGTGTGTAAGGCTCCAGCTTTTATGGCTAGACTTTTAGCCTCATCAATTAAACTCTTTATAGCATTTTCCCTAGTTATTTGATCATAAGAGAACGTCCTTTCCATTGTAGCACCAACTTTGGTTAATGTTGCACCTATCGCATTAGCGTATTGTGCATTTTGTGGTCTTATAACTTCCATTGCCCCTTTTAATTTCTCTGGAACCATTATACTTCCACCACCCACAACAATTACCGTTACATCATCCTTTGAAGTTTTCATTAAGTCTATAGCGTCTTCCCACATTCCTACCATTTTAGTGTATATACTAAGGAAGTACTCTGGAGGGAATTTGTTAATTATTAACTGCGGATTTGTACCGTCTATTGTTATTCCTTTTACTATCATAGCTACATCTGTTGCAGTTAGAGTGTCGCCTCCCCATGCTATTCCTTTATTTATTAACGCATAACCCACACTCTCTGGTCCTATTTTCTCTTTATTAACTATCGTGCCTCCTCCCAATGCCATCGTGTATATGTCAGGCATTCTGAAATTAGTCCTTATTTTAGCTATCTCTACAACAGAGGAGGATTCTCTGGGATATCCCTCATGGAGAACACCCACATTTGTCGTAGTACCTCCTACGTCCATCACTATGGCATCTTTTATTCCAGTCAGTAAGTGAGCTCCTCTAATACTATTTGAAACTGGCCCTGCTACAGTGAATATTGGATAGTTCTTGATAAAATCTTCAGAAGCTACAGTTCCATCATTCTGTGCAAAGAATAGTTTCACATTTTCTATGCCCAAAGAAGATAGTAACTGTTTGATTTTGTTTATTAAGTTCTCAAAGATTTTAAGTATCAACGCATTTAAGATTGCTGAATTCTCCCTCTCTAGCAGTCCTATTCCACCGATTTCATGAGAAAGAACTATGGGGACATTAATTTCTTTCTCTCTTAAAATTTCCTTTGCTCTAATCTCATGTGATGAATTTACCACTGAAAATATTGAACTAATGGCTATGGCATCGACTTTACCGCTTATATCCTCAGCGATTTTTCTTATTTTGTCCTCATCCATCTCTACTATTTCTTCCCCAGTATATTCATGCCCTCCTCTTACCATATATTTATAAGTAACAAAGCTTGCCAGTTGCTCGGGCCAGTCAAATACTGGAGGAACTCCTTCCCCAGCCGGTAAGCCAATTCTAATGATTGCTACTCTATTTAAGCCTTTACCTTGATGTAAAGCGTTTAGACCATGAGTAGTTCCTATCATCAGTGTATCTACTTCGTTTTTTCTCTCTCCAAGTTTTTCCATTACTTTACTTATGGCATTTAAAAGTCCAGTGGTTAAGTCTGGCGTAGTCATTACTTTATCCGCTACTATTAGTTCTTTACCTTCTAATGCTACTGCATCCGTATGAGTACTACCAATATCAATACCTATTCTAATTCTCAACCTTCTTCCACCTTTCCTCGAGTGGTATGAAATCCACATCATATCCAAAGGCTCTGGGTCCTATATACCTTAACGCTTCCTTACTCCTCAGTCTAACACTTGAAGGTATACCGATAACCATGACTTTTTGACCATATTTTATTCTGTCTGTCGTAATGGGTTTTAACGTGAATAAATCTAAAACTGTTATGAGATCTGGTACAGTAGTTACTATGTTATTATTAATCCTCGCTACTAAGAATTCGTTTTGAAAATCAATCTTCATAGTTTGTTCACTGATGTTTTCTAATCCATCTATAATTACATTTCCTTTAGAGAATCCCTTCTCTACTCTTCTTTGCACATCTACTACCTTACCTTTAAACACTATCATTGCCTTTAAAAGGTCTAAGACATCATCAAGACGCATTTGATTTAATAGCTCACCTATTTCTAAGGCTAAACTCAGTGTGCCCAGCACAGCAGTATTTGAGTAAGTTGATAATGACGTACCATATAGAGCGATGTATGCACTTCCTCCGTATCTTACAGTAATAACTCTTGCTATTTTCTCAGACCAATAGCCATCTATACCTTGTACTATGCTTACATTGCCTCTTTCATCGAATATTACGATCGGAGAAGGTTGAACGCCATAAAAGTAAAAGGTAGTCATTTGTAATTCTGGAAATGCCCTTCCCATACCATCTCCATCAATTACTGGAATACCAGTCTTAGCTGATGTTATTAATGGGATCGTTGAATTAACTCCACCCATTTCCAATGGTGTGATATATTCAACCTCATTACCGGAAAATTTGGAATAAACTTCAAGAGCTTTTTTAGCTTCAGAGCTACTGGGTATTTTTTCTATCATCACTATAGGAGCCCCCATCATTGCACTACCTAAAACAAAGGATTTGCTATTTGAGTACTTCACTCCAGTTATTACTTCTATCTTTTTTACAAGCTCTAGTTCCCTTTTTAACATAAGCCCTCCTATATATGGATCTCCTCCGCCTCCGGTACCTAAAAAAGACGCTCCAGTAACTAAGTTTTGTAAATCTCTCTCTTGAATGAAATACGTTTCCATTTTGTTACACCTTTATGACTGAATATCCTTTCCTATATGAAATTGCTAATAAGACTGAACCCCACAAAATTTGTATTATTGATAGAATGGATTCAATTATTATTATTTCTAACCTAGTGAACAGAACAGGGGCATAAATTATTGATATGTAACCTAAAGCGAAAGAGACTATTAGCCATGATGTCTGAACTCCTACTCTTATTTTATCATCTTCTATCTTTTTGAAATAATATCTTCCAATTCCCCATATGGCTATTCCTAACGTAAGGATACCATAAACTAAGTTATAGTATTGTATAAACCCAGTTGTAATGAAATACAGTGCACTAAAGACTAACCCCACTATAATGTTAGAAATGGTAAATATTTTATAGTTATCAAATAAGTTCATCTTAATATCCCTCCTTCGTAATTGAAAGGCAGTATTTCTGGACTCTTACCTAATGCGTTGATAATGTAATATATTATAATGTAGGATAAGAAGCCGGTAACTAAGGAGTTTATTGCTGGTATACCGGCATTTACGAAGTAACCTACTATTGAACCTAATGCTAAGGCTAATATTCCTGCAATATTTATATTATAATACTTATTATTTGGTACGAACTGATACCGTTTATGAGGATCTTGAATCTTATTAATGTATTTCTTGACAATGTAAAAGTCAGCTAGTACAATTCCTCCCATTGCAGGTAAGAAGTCTCCTAACAAAGAGATAAAGTTCTCAAAGGGAGTTATTGACGAACCTGCAGAGAATCCAACATATGCTGCAATTGCAGTACCTATGACACCGTTAATTATGGAGGCTATTTCACGTCTCATTGGAATTAGGTTAACTAAAGATAAGGAACCACTATATAGATTATCAGTATTTATTATGAATTGACCGAAAACTATAATTAGTAAAACACCAACTCCCATTCCTAACTCTAGCATTGCATTAGTTATCAAATAGGAACCAGTTGCTAACACTATTGCTACTCCTCCCAATATTAAGAATGGATATAGGAAAATTATATGAGCAAACCATGCATAGCCAGCATCTTTCGCTGATTTGGCAAATCTGGAGATATCGGGAGAAATTATAGTCCCAGCGCTATATAATCCTATGGTAGCGGATATACCATCAAGTAAGCTCATATGACTTGTTGGAACTGCTGCCATAACTGTGTGAAATCCACCTTTAAGTGCTAACACTATTGCTATTCCTATTGCTATCAGCCATATATGAAATGGAATTGTAAAGTAGCTTAGGAAAGACAGCATCCTATAGCCTACATATGTCATTATTGTCATTAAAATTCCTCCCCAAATGGCAGCTACTCCAACAGAAAAGAAAGGATTATTTGGGAATATCTCACTCATTACTATACCAAATAGCCACGTTTCGACTGCATACCATCCTATTCCCGTAGTTATAGTTATCAGCAATAATCCAGCAACTTTACCTCCCCATCTTCCTAAGGGGTGTCTCCACATAACATAAGTTGAGAGACCACTATAAGCTCCCACAGCTGCAGTCAATGAACCTAAGATGCCTAATACTACTGTTCCCGACAATACTGCTATTATAGCTTGAGAAAATGTGAGTCCATAACCTAGTGCTCCTCCAGCCCATATTACAGCTATTGCACCATAAACAGATGAAAATACTAGAAAAACGTTAAAGAAGCCATATCTGGAATCTTTCGGAACTTCCTTTAGTGAATAGTCATCATATTTTGAGCTAATTTCTTCCTTTCCAGTCATATTTTCTAATGTTTAAATATGGAATAAAAATATTATGATAGTTTAGAAGAAATCGTTTCAATATAAAATAACAATTACTAACCCTGTTATTCAGTCGACTATTCCTTTATCTCTATTCTAAAAAACTAAAATGGAATAGTCTATTAGACTATGAGTTTTCAAGTAAGGTTTATATACTTGAAAGAATCGATTTTCCCCATGCCTTATAAGTTTTTACTACATAACTAATTCTGTAATCTTGAACAGCTTTATCACTGATAATTTTTAATGATTCATCCTTTAACTTAGTGATATTGTTATGAAATAATCTTATAAGTAAATCCCAATCTCCCATATATTCCGTTACTTCATATACTAGATCATCAGCAATGAGTTTGTTTATAAACTGCTCTCTTAGTATTATATCATTCTTTAACTTTACTAAAATGTCAGCATACGGAATACCTAAGTTTTGTAACACAACTACACCAACTATTTTTAAGATTCCAGAATTTTGCATCTTTACTCTTCTTAATCTCACAGCGGTCTTTGATAGCCCGACTAATTTTCCAAGCTTAGCATCAGAGATATTTGCGTCTTGATTTAAAAGTTTCAAAATCTTTATATCTTTATCATCAAGATAATTTCGAAATACTTCTTCCCAAGACATTTCCTAACTTAATAAACTTATAAAAATTACCCTTATTTATAATTTTCTTTCGACTGATCTATCATTGTCTAATAATAAATATATATAGTAATTTAAGAAGATATTCTTACGTGCTGTTTAGTCTTTTTGAAACACTTTGTTAACACAGAGGATTATTAGACTGCTTAATATTTTCAAAACAATACAACTTAATCAATGACAAAAGTGGGCATTGATATTGGAGGTGCTTTTACTGACGTAGTGGTCTATAACGAAGAAAATGGAGAAATAAGCTGGGTAAAGGTAGAGACTACGCCAGATGATCCTTCAAATGGTGTACTTGAGGCGATAGACGAGACTAAAATAAATTTAGGCTATGTAAATACTATAATTCATGGTCAGACACTAGCCATAAACACAATAGTAGAAAGGAAAGGAGCAAAGGTAGGTCTAATCACAACAAAGGGTTTTAGAGATATCCTAGAAATCCAAAGGGCTAATAGAAGAGATATGTACAATTTCAGATATAAGAAGCCAATTCCCTTGGTTCCAAGGTATTTGAGGCTAGAGGTTGGTGAAAGGATAAAGAGCAATGGTGATATTTTACTGCCTATAAACGAAAACGAAGTTGTTGAGGCAGTTAAAAAACTAAAAGAGGAAAACGTAGAAGCTATTGCTGTAGGTTTTATTAATTCTTACGTTAATCCTATACATGAACTTAAGGCAGGAGAGATTATTAAGAGAATTGATTCTAGTATTATGGTAACACTATCCCATGAGGTCACTAGAGAGTGGAGAGAATACGAGAGAACTAGTACCGCCGTACTTAATGCATACGTCATGCCAAAAATGAATAGATACTTGAGCAAGTTGGAAAGTGAATTTAAAAGGAGAGGTTTTAAAGGAAATTATTTTGCTATGCTTTCCAATGGAGGTATGGCCACATTTGAATACGCTAAAAGATTTCCAATATATACATTAGAATCCGGTCCGGTAGCAGGAGTTATGGGAGCTATTAAGATAAGTGGCGCATTAGGAGAGAAAGATATTATAGCAATGGATGGTGGAAGCACTACAACCAAAGCAAGTTTAGTGAGAAACCTAGTACCTAATATAAACACTGATTACTATATTGGAAGAGATAAGTACAACCCAGGATATCCAGTAAAAGTCCCAACATTGGATATAGTTGAAATAGGTAATGGTGGAACAAGCATAGCTTGGATTGATGAAACAAACAATTTAAAAGTAGGACCTAAAGCCGCTGGTGCTTATCCGGGACCAGTGGCTTATGGAAAAGGAGGTAAAGATATTACCGTGACTGATGCTTACATAGTCTGCGGATTTCTAAATCAAGAGGAACTACTTGGTGGGAAAATAAAGGTTAATAAAAGACTTGCCGAGGAAGCTATTTCAAATATTGCGAAATATTACAACATGTCTATTGAAGAAGTTTCCTACGGTATAGTTAAAATTGCTAATAATAATGCAGTAAATGCAGTGAGATTAATATCTGTTCAAAGAGGATACGATCCAAGGGAATTTACGTTAGTAGCATACGGTGGCTCTGGTCCAATGTTCGCTCCATTTGTTGCAGAAGAATTAGATATAAAGAAGATAATAGTACCATTTCTCCCTGCAGGAGTGTTCTCTGCATGGGGTATGCTTGTTTCAGATATCAGACACGATCTTGTCTTGTCTTATCCTTTGAGGATTGACAAGGAGAATATTATAGATCTGATAAATGAAAAATTTAATGAATTAGAAAGCAAAATAAGATCTATATTAATATCGGAAGGATTCGAAGAGGAGGATATCGTAATGCTAAGATACGCCGAAATGAGATATTACGGCCAAGAACACACTGTAAAAGTGAATGTAATGCCGGGAAAGATTGGAACTGGTGAAATTGAGGAGATAAAAAGAAGGTTTCATGAGGCTCATGAAATCGCTTACGCATTTACTTTAGATAGTCCAATTGAAATAGTAAACTTCCACGTGAGTGGTGTAGTTAAGGCTGAGAGTATTCCATTAATGAAGATAGAAAGGAATAATTCAGATATTAGCAAAGCGTTAATCGGAAAAAGAAAAGTATTCTATGAAGGGAAATACGAGGAGTGGAACGTATATAATAAAGAATTTTTGCCCATTAATTATCAAATAGATGGTCCAGCAATCATAGAAGATCCAACTTCTACATCGTTAATACTAGAGGGACAAATGGGAATGCTAGATAGCTATGGCAATCTAATTATTGAGAGGGATTGACCATGGTGGATCCATTTACATTAGAAATTATAAAAAATGGTCTTGTAGTGGCGTCTGAGGAGATGTTCTACGCCTTCGGAAGGACTGCTAAAAGTCCAGTTATATATGAGGTACTAGATTACGCTGTTGGAATAACTGATGCTAAGGGGAGAGGCTTGGTAGCACAAGCTCCGGGAGTTCCGGGGTTTTCAGGGGTTTTAGACTTTACGATAAGAGAGGTGCTAGAAAAATGGAAAAGTGATATAAATCCAGGGGATGTGATTGCTACTAATATTCCATACTCGGGTGGTACGCATCTCAATGATGTTGCATTAATTATGCCTATGTTTGCGAAGGATACGTTAGTCGGATTCATAGTAAATAAAGGACATTGGAGCGAAATTGGGGGAATGCATTTTGGCAGTTGGAGTTCAGATGCCACGGAGATATTCCAAGAGGGACTTCAACTACCAAACATTAAATTATACATTGGAGGAAAACCCAATAGAGATGTAGTTGATATAATATCTGCCAATTCTAGAATGCCTAACGCTACATTAGGGGACATGGAAGCTCAGATTGCCTCCATGAAGATTGCAGCAAGAAGAATAAATACGCTTATTGAAAAATATGGTTTAGATAACGTACTTGAGGCTATGGATAAGCTTATAGAAGATGGGGTTAAATTAAGCAAGTTAAAACTAGCCAAATTACCTAAAGGTAAATTTGAAGCGGAAGATTATATTGATGATGATGGAATTTCGGACAACCCTGTTTATGTCAAGGTAAAGGTGACCATAACTGATGATGAATTCATTGTTGACTTCACTGGAAGTTCTAATCAAGTTAATGGGCCTATAAATTCACCTTTACCAGCGACTGTTTCTGCAGTCAGAGAGACGTACATGGCTATAACGGATCCCCGTGCTTTGCCTAATGCAGGATTTTTCTCACCTCTAAAAGTGATAGCACCTGAGGGAAGTATATTCAATCCCAGAAAACCAGCTCCCACATCAACATACTGGGAGTCGATGTCATACGCAACAGATTTAGTATGGAAAGCATTAGCTCCCTACGTACCGGATAAATTGTCTGCGGGACACTTTTTATCAATATTAGCTACAATCTTAGGAGGATATGATGAAAAAACTGGTGAACCCTTTGCAATCGTGGAACCTCAACCAGGTGGTTGGGGAGGATGTAATGATCAAGATGGGGAAAGCGCCCTAGTAGCTAGCGGTGATGGAGAAACATATATAGCGTCTACAGAAGTTTATGAAAGAAAAATGCCCATTTTAGTTGAAAGAGAAAGTCTAAATTCAGAAGACGGTCCAGGTCACGGAAAATACAGAGGAGGCCTGGGAATTATTAAGGATTATGTAGTGTTATCTAAAGAAGCATACTTTACAGTCTCAATAGGAAGATCTAAATTTCCACCTTGGGGAATTAATGGAGGATTTAATGGTCCTCCAAACTATGCAATAGTTTATAAGAAAGGAGAAAAACCCAGAGTTATCAGAAAGGTAGCAGCGATAAAATTAGAGTATGGAGATAAGGTAAGTCTACATAGTGCTGGAGGAGGAGGTTGGGGAGATCCTTTAGATAGAGACCCAGAACTAGTTCTACAAGACGTAAGAAATGAATATATCACATCTGAGATAGCACAAAAAGTTTATGGTGTAGTAATTGAAAATAACAAAGTTAACTACGAGAAAACATCTAACTTGAGAAATATTATGCGAAAGTCCAAGAATAAGATCTAAACTATCTTCTTTTTCCTACTGCCGTTTGTCCCTACACTTTCATTTCAATCATTTTATGATCATTCATGATCGAGTGTAGGGACTTAGCCCTCAACCACCTTATAGGTGGGTCATGGGACTCCTTCGAGCCCAACGGCACGGGGCTCACATCTCCAGCTCTCCTCGCTAAGTTGTACAGTGCAACT
>Ga0081474_120422_pt1 | contig 16758 bp, 15 predicted proteins | sample OneHunmetagenome_2_FD_70978 | JGI IMG/M metagenome (GOLD analysis project Ga0081474, IMG submission 70978) | Ferrous microbial mat communities from One Hundred Spring Plain, Yellowstone National Park, USA v2 (version 2) | ecosystem: Environmental > Aquatic > Non-marine Saline and Alkaline >... | reverse complement strand
TCACCGGTGCTCGAACACGTGGAACGGGAACATGAGCTCGTACCTGGTCACCACGTTCTCGTCGTACTTGCCCCAGTCCCTGGTGTACTTCCTCTCACCCATGGACTAAACTTCGGCGAATGTTTATAACTTTTTGTATAACATTGAAGAAGGCCACAGAGCAGGAGTCGTAGAAGTCGTTAAAGAGTAAGTCCTCAGATCCTCAGAGCTTTTCTGGAGAAATTAGAATAGCAGTTATTGGATTTCGCCTTGACCGTGATGAGATATTTGAGGGAAAGCCCCATAATTGCACCTGGAGATTCCATAACGAGTTACAAAAAGGTTTGACTTAGGGCACACGGGTCTTATTCTTATTGTTACTTCATCTGGAAATCTCCACAGACTTTATGGGCATTATACCCGGAATTTCCCACGACTCATACATCTCGTCGACCATCTTCTGGAAGTACTCTACGTCCTCCTCGGTAAAGTGTGAGAACCTCCCTTGTTTCTCCAGGTACTCCTTAACGGGCTTCCTCTTGATCCTGCCTTCCACTATTCCCTTGGTTGGTTCGTTGTACACTATCTTTCCATCTATGTATTCGTAGAGGGGCCAGACTCCCGTCTCTACGGAAAGCGTGCCCAGTTCATGTGAGTACATGGGGTCGTAGTCCCAACCCTTGGGACACGGATCCAAGGAGTGAATGAACGTGGGACCTCCCACACTTAGTGCCTTCCTTATCTTGTTCATCGTGTCCAAAGGATAGGCTGGAGTTGTGGTTGCGGCATATCTCACGTTCCTGTGACCTGCAATTATCATGGGTACTACGCTCTTCTTCCATCTCCTTTTCATTATCCTCCTAGCTGAACCGGGTCTGCTGAAGGATGTTTGAGCCCCATACGGCGTCATGCTGGTCTCCTGGATGTCGGTGTTGGCCGAAGACTCATTATCATATAGCACTATCAGTAAATTATAGTCGTAAGTCATGGCGTTGGAAACTCCTGAAAGACCCATGTCTGCGCATCCCAGGTCTCCGCAGAACACTATGACGTTAATCGGTTCCTCCTTTATCTTACCCTTCCTCATGAGGACCCTCAACGCTGCAGACGTCCCTAGGGCAGCGGCGCCAGAACCTCCCAATTGAGTGTGGACCCACGGCACTACCCAGGAGGTCGTGTAGTATGTGGTGTTAGCGACATACATACAGCCCGTAGCTCCCACGACTATCGTTCTGGGCCCCGCAGCCTTAGCGAGGGACCTCATGACTAGGGCAGACTCACATCCTTGACATGTCCTGTGCCCGGAGGTGTAAAACTCCTCCAGAGGTACTTGCTTCATGGTCTTTATTATGGACTTATACATCTTCTCCTCGTTTTCCATTTCACTCATGTGAAATTCACCCCCATAATTACCAGGGATCCCCCCTCACGTTTATCCAATGTGTGTGCCTGGTGAGAGGAGTATCCCTCTGTTCTAGACCTATCTTGATCACCTTCTCCACATCCTGTATGGTTATCTCCCTTCCCCCCAATCCTCCTATGAAGCTGAGGACCTTCGGCCTCGCATCCAGGTCATAGAGGGAGGACCTAACCTCGTGGTAGACTACCCCTCCCCTGTAAGGAGAACCCAGGGAGTAATCCCTGTCTATGACGCACACTACCCTGGCTCCCGAAAGGTACTTGACCACCTCCTGAGTGGGGAAGGGCCTGAACCACCTTATCCTGAGCATACCGGCCTTTATCCCCTGTTCCCTCAGCTTCTTTATGGCAACCTTCACTGGCTTGGAAACCGTGCCCATACCCACAACTACCACTTCAGCGTCATCCACCATGTACGGCTCAACAAATGGATTCTCGAACATGGTGATGTCCCTGGTCGTCCCTGGATATCTCCCAAATACCTTTTTGAAGGACTCATATGCCTCTGATATTACAGTCCTAGCCCTCTCCATCCCCTCGTCGTGTTGCCTCCTAATCTCGGTGACCCAGTCTTCGTTCACCTGCGGAGCCACCGTTATGGGGTTATCAGGATGGACCAGGTACTTACCTCTGTTGTAAACCGGTAGGAACTTCTTGACCAGTTCCTTGGGAGGGAGCCTCACTATCTGCTCCGAGTGTGTCAGAAATCCCCCATCCATGGACACCCCCACAGGCATAAGTACCCTCTGATCCTCTCCTATCCTATATGCAAGGAGGGCGGTGTCGAAGGCCTCCTGTGCCGTGTCCACCCACACAAGTAGCCAGCCCACGTCCCTCACCATAAGTGCATCGTTATGTTCCACACCGTAGGCTCCAGGATCATCTAAGGCCCTATTTCCTATTACCGCAACCACTGGTGCCCTGTCAGTGGCGGTCACCACTATGGCCTCCATGGCGTAAAGCCATCCGACTCCACTCGTCCCCACTAAAGTTCTGGCCCCGGTCAAGGAGGCGTGCTTCACTATCTCGAACTGGCCGTGCTCTCCCTCAGCTACTATGAACTCGGCGTCGAGCTGACCGTCTGCTATAAGTTTGGATATAGTGTCCATGACCTCCGTATAGGGCCTGATGGGATAGGCTGCAGTTACGTCTACGTCAGCATACATGGCCGCGTATGCTACCGCCTGAGTACCGTTCAACAATTTCTCCTGTTCTAGGACATTCTCCTCGGTCATCTTCCCAACCCCGGAACCATGACTCTCTCCCTTTCTCCGTTACTCCTTACCGTTCTTAGCCACTCCTTGTATTGAGCCTTGTCAGTCCTCCACATCTTATACGGCCTCTCATAGTTATTGAATTGTTTTTCATCTACCATAACTATACAATTCTTCACTGGACAGACCTCTGCACATATCCCGCACCCCACACAGTAATCGTAGGCTATATCGTAATAGCCGTCCTGTGTCTCCTCGAAGCACTCGTCGGGGCAGTACACCCAGCACAACTTACACTTTATGCAGGTATCGAAGTCCACTGTCGGTCTCTCGAACTTGGTCGTACCCCTCTTGAACTGTTCGTTCCTTCCCCCCCTGGGGACCGCATGGATCACTGTTCCCTCCAACATTTCCTGCCAGGTCAGGAGCCTTGGTGGTACATATTCGAACTCAATACCCTCTCCAGGGTTCATAGTCTTGGAGACTAGACCCTCGTAGGCCTCCTCCACTGCCTTCAACCTCTCGTTGAGCCTGTCCTTCTTATGTTCCCTTATGTACGATGTGACATGTTCCAGGTCCACTATGTCCGGCCTTATCCTGGCTATGGCCCCCCACACCCTCTCCATGGTTGTGTCGTCCTTAAAGGCCCACAGACCAGAGAAGGATTTTTCCCAGTCTATCTTAGCCAGAGTCCACTTGAACGGTTTGGATGGGGTCATCTTGACCAACTCCTCCATGGATCTCTTGGACGTCACTATCATCGCTCCCCCTGGCTTCATCTTCAGGTTTATGGGTTGCACACCCTGCCATGCCCAAGATTCCACTCCCTTAAGCAAGGTGTCGTCCAGTACGACCACCACGTCTACAGTCTCTGGTTCTACCCTGGTGGAATATCCTATCAGCTCCTCCTCGTTTATCTCTCCTATCGCCACGTAATATTTCGCAGGAACGCCGTTCCTTTCAGGTGAATCGCCGTATCTCCCAAACGAGACTGCAGACCTGTTCGTACCTCTTGCCATGTAAACTAATCCCTCAGCTATGTACTTCGCCAACCTCTTCTGAAAGATACCCCTGTAGGTTATCTCCACATACTTTACGTTTTCCTCATTTGACATGTTCCCTATGTCATATAAAATGGATAAGTTAGATTTATAATTTTACGCAATTTTTACAAGATGAGGAAGGATAGCGTAAAATTATATGCAATGCCCAGGACGGGGTTCTTGAATAACTTGTAACCTGGAAGGTGAAGCTAGGTTCAGGTTTCAACGGTAATTACGTAGAAAAATACCGGGATAAATTTTAATAATATAGAAGAATTGAATTTCTCCGGGATCTCTTAAGGGCAGGAAGTCCACAGGAGCCCCTTTACGTTCAGACCGAAGGAATCGAGGACACATATGAGGTTCTACGTCTTTCCATCTTTTTAAATTTCCATCTTTTTAAAAAGACTAAGTTTATAATAAAATAGAGGGATCTATCTTATAACGCCTTATTATTTTGGAAGTTTCGATGGAGTTGATCCCCTTTATGTTGTAGAGTTTACTGGATATGAAGGAGTATGCCTCCTCTTCCTCCTTGAACACGGCGTGGACGTGAAGTCTAGGTCCACTGTCCACTCCGTACACCCTGACTATTGCAGGGAACTGAGAGATCTCATTTACTACCTTATCTATATACTTAGGTATTGCGTCAACTTCCAATATTAAGGAGACCTTGTAACCTAGGTTAGACCTATCTATGAGCGGAACGTATCCCAGGATAATTTGATTCTCCTCCAGCTTCTTAATCCTATAACGAATGGTACTAACTGGAAGGTTCAATTCCTTCGACAAGGCAGTTAGGGTGTACTTAGCGTTGTACCTGAGCCTTTCCAAAATCCTCGCGTCAATCTCGTCAAGTCTGTAACTTTGCATATATATATTTAGATAAGCATTTAAGCACTATCAAGCTTTTTTGTTTATTTGTTAAAGTATTATTGAACAACTTTGCAAACCTGGCAAGGTATAACGTTATATAAACCCGACTATTTGCAATAGAATAGCCCTTAATTGATGATAATTTTCGACCTTCCCTAGAAGAAACAACTCATTGAGAATTCAGTAAAGACCATCTAAACATGCCCTATACGATAAAAATAAGGGTTACCTTACCTGGGCATATATCCTAAGTTATTCCTCCCCATATCCTGGGGGTATCCTCCTGTTCCCTATGACTCCGCTGAAAAGCCCAAGGATTATGCCGATCCAGTTGATACCTACTCCAACTGCCACTATCGGAGCCGAGTGCGTGTTGACGCCCAGTACATCAACACCGAGGCCCAGCAGTAATACTACCCAACCTAAGATATATACTATAGTATCTGAAACATTAATAAGGCCTTTATGTAGCTTACCCTCTTCCTCACTGGCCATAGGCACCTAATATAACTTATTATTCTAATACTAAAAACTTTACTCGTGTATATAACGAGTTTTGCTTTAAAAAGTATTTAAACTTTCTGACCAATTTGTTGCAGTATATGCAATGAGGAAGAGATCTAGTTTGCTTGAAGAGCAAAACCGGCTATGAGTTTGTACGACCCCTCTCCTAGTATACATTACCTCTACATAATCCAAAGAGAATCTAAAGAAGTGCAAAAATTAAGGAATGGAATAAATTTTAAAAAATCCTTGTCTTTATAGCGATTATTGGATTTCTCCCTGAGTCCGAGACGAGGTTTGAGGGAAAGTCCCATAATTGCTGTCTTTAGATAATCATTTACCGCTCAGCTTCTGTTGTATTTCAGGAGGAATGGGTTCTCCGAGCTTTCTCCTCACCTTTACGTAATCCTCTAGGGTAGGCTGTTTCTCTACGAACCATACTAGGGCAGCTGCTATTAGCGAGAAGACCGCGCCCAACCAGAATACTACGGACCAGGCGAAGTTGGTTATAGTGATGGGAGCCCCAGAGACCACGTCGGCCCAATTTCCTCCTGAGAGGAGGGTAATCATAGTTGCAGCCACTATTCCGCCGAAAGCCCCACCTACTACCTTTAAGGTATAGGGAATACTCCAGTTCCTGCCTATGTAGTTTTCCCCGAAGTAGTCGGCAATCAGTATCCAATCGAATACGAAACATGCTCCAGATACGGCTCCTGTTGCCACGGCTAGAATTGCCCACAGCCAAGGAATATGCGCCAATCCGGCATAGAGAACTCCTAAACCGCCGAGACCCATGAAGGCATAGAATATTGTGAGAGCTTTCCTTCTCCCAATTATGCTGGAGATATATCCCTGGGTTGGTCTCCCAAGCCCGTCAGTGAGAGCGAACCCGGCAGCACCCACTGCAAACGCTATACCACCTCCGAACCCCATGGCCGCACCGAACGGGGCATAGAAGGAAACGTTGAACAATGATGCTGCTAAGGCCAAGGTGAATGATATCATTTGTGCCTTACCCTGCCTGGTTGCTAGGAACTCCCTCGACGTAAACTGTGCAACTGCAGGCGGGTTAACCTTAAGTTCTCTAGACGCTAGTTTGGCCTTTCTGGCCTCTATGGGGTCTACGTCCTTAGGCCACCAGTACTTAGGTGGATCAGCAACTAGGAGCCCAGCTATCATTAAACCTATCCCTATACTAAGCCCAGTTATGTAGAGTATCTCCTGGAAGTCGCTCTGATTGAAAGTGTAGATGTACAGCAAGATGAATGGAACCGCACCGTAAGCCCACGCGCCATTCGCTAAGCCTAACCTCCAACCCCTCTTCTCGGGGAACCATTTATTCACTATTCCTCCTCCTACGGCGTATCCGAGACCTGCCCCGATTCCTCCTATTGCTGCATAACCTGCGTATGCTATCCAGGGCTGGAAAGAGTTCGCAAATAGATAATACGCCACCATCAGTAGGGCTCCACCGAAGAAGAGAGCCCTCCTGGGACTTATCAAACCTTTCTCCCTGAGTCTTTGGAAGATGAAGGCAGCTATGGTAGCCTGGAAGAGTACGTAAGCAGTGTAGTTGAAGAAGCCCTCGGCTAACGACCAGCCGTAGTGAGAAATCACCGTAGTCGATGCAGCACCCCACCCGTACTCCAGGACGCTACCGAAGAAGAAAGACATCCAAGCACCAAGAAGTAGGAGTCTCCTCCCTATGGGGTAACCCAGCATCTTTTTAGTTATCGCCTTAACATCCTCTCCCACCCTATATTTCCTGCCCACATCGTCTACAAGCACCGTATACTCTCCGAAGGGGGACCTAAACCTGGTGGATTCTACCACTTATTACACCTCATGTCATTTATCATGACGAAGAGAAAGGCTAAAATACTTTCTGAACGATAATTGTCTAATTTCCTTAAAGTTTTTTATGTACAGTAAAAAGTTACATTGTATACTCTACAATACGCCCTAACATTCATAATTATAATTAACAATACTCAACCGTATGTGATTATAAATCCATTAAAAATCGAATAAACTTTTCAGGGTCCAAAGGACTTTTTTGGTGGATACTCAGCCAGTCATTGTAAAATCTGTAACAAATTTAGATAGAACAGTAATAAACTTCCCAATTTATGGAGTATTGAGATTCTATCGATCGATGAACTGGACCCATCAACGCGTTTCATTATCTTCATGAACAAGTAAAAGATTTCGCCTAGGCCGTGATTGGACACGTGATGGATGATCAATAACTACTGGACTTCCTCTGATTGGTGCACGTGAACTTCCCTTTCTCTGGACACAACTCCTGACGGAGTTCCCGTCGATCTCACAATTCACGGATCCCAATTAGGAGTTGATGGTTCCGTAACCTCTGTACAATTTACCGCTCTTCACAACGTACAGAACGTTCTGTGGTGCTAAGTCCTCGGAGTTAATGGAGGGATCTCCTCTCAGTACGATCAGATCAGCAGACCCACCTTCCCTCAAGTGACCGGCGTTGAGCCCTATACACTCCGAGGCAACTGACGTGGAGGCCCTGAGCACATCTATCCCTCCCATATACTTGGAGAGGAGTACCGCCTCCCTATAGTTCCTCCCGTGAGGCCTCTTCCTAGACCCCACGTAATCTGTGCCTAGGGCGATCTTCAGGCCGTGGGTTACGGCGATCCTCATGTCGTCAGTGAAGTGTCTCCTAACCATCTCCTCCCTTACCTTACCTGCCTGTGGCTCAGAGACCTCGAAGGGAACCTCGTAGGTGGCCAAAGTGGGCACGTAACATATCCCCCTCTCCCTCATCATTTCCGCAACGTCTTCATCCAAGCCCAACCCGTGCTCCACGGTATCTACTCCGGCCGTGATGGAGGTGAGGAGTGCCTCTCTCCCGTAGGCGTGGGAGGCCACCCTGAGTCCGAAACGATGGGATTCCTCAACTATGGTCCTCAACTCCTCGACGTTAAATCCAGGCTTTATCTTACCTCCTTGGGAGAAGGCTCCGGAGGCATAAGCCTTTATGACCGAAGCTCCCTGTCTCACGGCCAACCTCACAGCCTTCCTGCACTCGTGGGGGGAGTCGCAGTAAAAGGAGTACGAGAGTTTCTGTACCATTTCCAAGGGGAGTTCCCTGGGATCGTCGTCTCCCCCAGTTATCGCCAGGGAGTATCCTGACGCTACGACCGTGGGTCCCAAGATTTCTCCTCGTCTCTGTAACCTGGAAAGTCGCGTCCCTACCTTACTCCCCAGGTCCCTCACTGCTGTAAAACCGGAACGGAGGAGTATCTCCATGTCCCTAGTACTCCTTATTGCCGCGTCCACCTCACTCACTAGGTTCCAGGCCATTACGTTGTCTTCCTCCACCCCGAAGAAGTGGAGGTGAGCGTCTATCATTCCTGGCATGATGAAATCTCCCTTGAATAGTTGAGCTCCTGGAGGGATGTCTTCTCCTCTGGAGATCCTGGATATCTCCCCTCCTTCCACGACTACCGTTCCCAATCCCAGGATTTCATGACCGTCAAAGACTTTGCCCACGAAGGCTAGGGTCATAAGTAAAGAGCGTGCCCTAGTTTATAACTTTCCACACTCTCAAACGTTTATAATGGTGACCTGGTTTACCTAATATGTTGGCTATACCTCATCGTGATCAAGCTAATCAACTTCTGGATTCAATCCAGAACAAAATATAGAGGTAACTGAGCCCACTTCAGGAGGTTTAGAAACTGGACGAGGTGTTCTCCACGCAGAGTTAGAATCCACCCCGAACCCATCTCTAGGGCACTTTTTCTAACTCTTATTACCTTGTGTTAAAATACCCAGAAGACTACTTCAAGCCATGGAAAAAGCGACCTTGGGAGGAGGATGTTTCTGGTGTACGGAGGCCGTGTTTTCCAGGGTTAAGGGCGTCGTGGAAGTCAAGCCCGGATATTCGGGTGGAAGCGTTCCCAACCCTACCTATGAGGACGTTTGTACGGGTCAAACAGGACACGCTGAAGTCGTTCAAATAGTCTACGAACCAACTGAGATCTCCTATAGGGAAATCCTGGAGATCTTCTTCTCGATTCATGATCCCACCACTCCCAACAGGCAGGGAAACGATGTGGGCACACAGTACAGATCCATCATACTGTATCACAGCGAGGACCAGAGGAGGCTTGCTGAGGAGGTAATAAGGGAGGTCGAGGGAAAGCTGGGAAGGAGAGTGGTGACTGAGGTAGTCCCCTTCACCGTGTTCTATGAGGCTGAAGACTATCATCACTCCTTCTACGACAGGAATAGGAACCATCCTTACTGCAGGGTGGTCATAGACCCGAAGATTAAGAAGTTCTTGAAATATTTTCCTGAGAGAATAAAGATGTGAGTCGTCCCTGCACAATTCGAGTGCCTTAATCCAGGATCCTGAGACCCTCCTCTACTGGTACCCCGTCGATCCCGTAGTCCTTGAGAGTTGAGGAGAAGACGGCTTTTCCCTCCATGCCCTTGGAAAGGTACATCCTATAGAACTCCGGATCTTTCTTGAAGTAGTTGAGATAATACAGTCTTCCCACACCGCTCCCCTTATCCACCCTCAATATCAGTAGATTGAGGGCCGACACTGTGTACTCCCTCAGTCTCTCCATGACCTCAGGTCGCATACCGAACTTAGCTAAGGCCTTGGTTACTAACTCACTGTCTGTGGTGTAGCCTTGGTATCCCAACCAGACCTTCAACTTCTCCTCGTCGACGTACCCATTGTGGGCCAGGAAAATTAGTTCCTTCTCATTGGACTCCTGGAAGGGATGAGAGAACCTACTGGACACCGTCTCCTTCTTACTGGCCTGTCTGGCGTGAAAGACGGCGTAAAATTTCCCATCAACCTGAGGCACGGTGAAGTTTTCATCGTATATAGCCCTCCTCGACCTGTAGTACCATATAACTTCACCGCTGTAAATCACGTACCCCCATCCGTCTCCGTGTTTGTTATCCTTGATCCTCCTGGTATCGTTACTAGCTGACTCCCTCAGGGCCTTGTACAGGGACTCCAGCTCCCTTGTTGAGGAACCAACGTAGGCGAACATCCTACACATCATCAAAACCCGTAAACTCTCTCTGCGTTCCTGTAAAAGAAACTTTCCTCCATCTCCTTCCTCTCCTCCTCATTTAAGATGCCCAACTCAACCATCTCGCCGGACACCTTCTTCAGGGCCCTCCTGGCGAGTTTGGAGGCCAGCCACGCTGTCTCAGGTATGTTAAACACGTCGGAGCCGAACATCACCTTGTTGAGGGGTGCCACCTCGTATATCTCCCTCACTGCGTTGTAACTGGCTAAGGGAGCGAAGGGTACGAACTCAGACACGTCCAGGTAGACTGAGGGGAATATGTAGCTCATCCACGCACTCTCTCTGTGATAAGGATAGCCAGAATGTACCAGCACTACCTTGCCCTCATATCTCCTAACCAGGTCGGTGAGGTAGGAGGGCCGGGATAACTCCAGTTTAATGTCTCTGTCCCCGGCGCCCGTGTGTATTTGGACGGGCACTTTTGCTTCTTTGGCCACCTCGAGGGTTAGACACACCAGGTAGTCCCTGAAGCCCTTCGCCTTCCTTCCAAACCAGTCCTCATCCTCTAGGGAGTAATCCTTTCTCGCCGAACCCTCGTCGCATAGGATCTTCAGCCCCGTCCTGTAGGCTATGATGGTCTTAAAACCTGAGTAGCCTTCCCTCAGCTTTTGCCTGAGGGTCTCCGTGAAGACCTCAACCGCCCTGTCAAAACCGAGGTTGAATAAGTCGTTGATCACTCTCTCTATTCTGAAGAGGAGCTTGTAGTTGACGGGTAGCTCCATCTCCTTCCTCCCGAACCCCTCATCTACGACCATGGCAGTCACACCGGCGTCCTCCAGCAACATCCTCACGTAGACCACCGGATCGTCCTTAATCAGTCTATTCCTCTCCTCCAGGAAGTTCTCCCCGAGGAGTGCCCTCAGCTCGTTCCTCAGTGCCAGGTAAAACGGCCTAACCTTATTCATGGACAACACGTCGGCGTTGATCTCTCCCTCTCCCCACGATTCCGCCGAGGCCATGACGAACTCCTTCTCGTCCATGACCTTGGCCGAGAACCAGTGAGCGTGGGAATCTATGGCCTTAAACACGGCTGTACACCTCGTATTCCCAGTCCGTGACCAGGGACTCGTATTCCTCCACTTCCGCGGTCTTGACCTTTATGAACTCCTCCACCAGTTTCCTACCCACCCTGTCCATCAACTTGGTGTCCCTCTTCAATTCCGTCAGGGCCTCCCTGAGGTTTCTCGGGACATCTGGGACATCCCCTCTCGCGTAAACGTTCTCGTCCACAGGAGGTTGAGGTTTCAGACCCCTCTCCACCCCGTCCAGTCCGGCCTCTATGGTAGCTAGGATGGCCAAGTAAGGATTCGAGGAGGGATCGGGAACTCTGAACTCCACTCTCCTGTCCTCTCCCTCAACACCTGGATAGGGTGTGGGTATCCTGAGCATGGCAGACTTGTTGTTGTAACCGTAAGCTATCTTGGTCGGGGCCCAGGAGCCTGGAACCAATCTCTTGTAGGAGTTCACAGTCGGTGCCACCAGTGCAGTGAGAGCCTTGGCGTGCTCCATGATCCCCGCTATGAAGCCGTAGGCCAGCTCGCTCATTCCGTACCTATCGTTGGGGTTGTAAAAGGCGTTCCTACCTCCCCTCCAGGCACTTAGGTTCAGGTGTAGTCCAGATCCTGCCAACCTGTTGAAAGGTTTAGGCATGAAGTTAGCCTCTACTCCGTGTCTCCTGGCCACCTGTCTCGCGACCTCCTTGAACAGCACCACCTCGTCTGCACTCCGCAGGGCCTCCTTGTGAAGTATGTCTATCTCGAACTGGCCCGGGCCGTACTCCTTCATGATCCTTAAGGGTTGTATGCCCACGTCTCTGGAGAGGTTAACTATCTCTTCGATTACCTGGTTGTCATAAAAGGACGATGAATCGAAGCACACTCCCGAATCCAAGGGTTTCCGGTCCTTGATTAGGTAGAACTCAAGTTCGAAGGACGACCTGAACTCAAGCCCCAACTCCTCCCTAGCCCTCTTAAGCGACCTCTTGAGGGAACTTCTGGGATCTATCTCCCAAGGGCTGTTTCCGTAATAGAGATCGCAGAGCACCACCGCCGACGGAGGGAAGACTGAGAGGGTTCCCACGTCCGGAACAAGGAAGACGTCCTCATCCTCAGGCCCGAAGGAACCGTAAGGAGATATGCGGTCCATGGGGGTGTAGCTCAACATGGCCTTGGAGAGCCCTATCCCAGTCCTGATCATATCATTCACTACACTGACGTGAGCTCCCTTGGATCTTATTATCCCATCCAGCCCCACGTATGTGAACCTCAGGACATCTACGTTCTTCTCCTCTAGGACCTTCTTTACATCCATTGGTTTAGTCTTAGCTGAGGAAATATAAGCATTTCAGCGAGACTCCTGACCTCCTCTCGTCATGAGGGCGAGGATCCCCAGAGTTGAGGGTTACGTTACTTTAGGGTAGCACCAGGTTGTGGTCGACCAGGAAGGAGAGTGGTCTCCTCATTGCCGAAACTACCACATTGATGGATTTCCTGATGACGTTCATGGCTCCGTTCATGTCGGAGTGTGGTCTGTGTCCTAAAGGACAGTGAACTATACGTGTTTACCCGTGGCGTAACTTACCTTCTTTAATTACTTCTAATTCCACCACGGGCACCCTCTTAAGGGACTATATAGTTGCATGTTAACGAAATATGCTATGCATAATTGTTGCACGTTAGCATAATTGTACGTATACCGTCTTTATAAAATATTCCGCTAACTTTCTTTATCTAATGAAAGTGGTCCGTTTTTGATTAGTTGTAAAAATCTTAAGAAAAAAGAAAAGGAGTGTTCCTTTTATTTCAAAAAACTAATAGTTGGGTTCTATTAATTGGGACGGCAAATATTTAAGTAACACATTATGTACGTCTTGGATGTTCGCTAAGGGAACTAGTGCATCTATTGATGACCATGTCGATTTCCTAATAATAATCCCAGTGTAATCTTCTCCTTTAGGAGTATATATTCGGACTTTCCTTAATTCATTAATGAGATAGCTCTTTTTGACTTTCAAGTTGGGGGATAGAGGTACTGGGTTAGAGAACTCAAAAATCAGCTGTTTCATTTGCCTAGCCGCATCGTAGATTTTGGATTTTCTCATACTTTGTGCGATTCTCGCCCCAATCGCACCACCGACACCAGGCAATACACCTAATAGCGATGCGGCTATAGCTGCACTTACCCCTGCTAATACACCAGCAACTGTTGCGTCAACCCCCGATAAGTCCTTATCAGTAACCACATCGGTCAACAGTACCCTTTGATTAGTTATTATTAATGACCTAGCGTGTCATTCAATATCTCCAACAATTAAGTCTGAGAGCTAGCCCTTAGTTTTCCCTCTAACTGTCGTGATTACCCATAGGCCAACCCCAATGTTGGGATTTAAAAGTTTTACCACAACAAGGCCGTGCATTAACTCCCTTGAAAATCAATGCATCATAACCCGGTGCATATTTCCAAGCCGAGAGTTATCGGCCAAGGCCTAATCGAATTCTACGCTGTTTTGGCTTGAAGACGAGCATAGAGATTCACCAAGTTGTTGACCCTACCTACCGAACGCCCGAGTGCATTGCTTATGATGACGTGTTGGACTGACTAATAGCACTGCCTTTGGATTACATAGCCGATGGGCTAGGCTCTGGAGTAAAGATTGAGACCACTGCATTAACTATGTTAGGAGTGCCTTAATCGGGCCGGAGTGGCGTATGTTAGGTTGGTACACCACGCGTACATGAGCCCGTAATGCCAAACCTAGTGGGCTTGGTAAGTCGTTCGAGGAGGAGTAAGGCGAATCAATGGAGGAATACCTCAACGGATGCATTAATGGAGTGAAAACATGGTAATTTGAATGAGGAAGACGCAACCCACTGCCACCCGGCACTCCTAACCGCGGTAGAAGCCATAACCGAGTAAAACCCTGAGCACGGTCTAACTGCCTAAACCCACATGCCTTAGTGGCAAGAGGGGAGAAAACTTACCAACGCTCATGCCAGTAAGGCCAGCGTGTAACCCTTCATGTACTTCTTTACTTGCTCCCTATCCTTAACGCGCCCACAAGGAGACTTCACCTCGATAACGATGTCCTCAACACCATAATCAGCCTTAAGGCGTATGTGAGGAACCCTCACCCCCTCAAAAAAGAACTGAACACTCTCAATACCAGATAAAACACGCCCAACAAACCGCTTTACGTAGACTTCAAGCACTTGATAACCACACATAGCCTATTTATGATTTTCTAACCCAGAAATTCGATTAAGGCGTTTGTAAAAATCCCACGTGGGGGGTTGCGGAGAAATGGCACGGCGTTTAGGCAGGCACTGACTTGGTTGGGTTTGATTTTGGGTATAAGGTGGTAACACTGTTTAGAACTACTGCTTGCGGCGCCTACCCATTAGTAACGCAATAATCAACACTAAAACCACTATCACCGCAACAGCAGTCGCAACCACAGAATAATAGGTAGGTGAAGGCAATGGTGACTTTACATTACCTATCATCGCCACATACAACAAAGCCCAATTAGCATAGAAAGCACCTGTAATTCCTTCTACGCCGAACACGTAAGACCCACTATCCGGTGGTGTGTAGTAATTGCCTAAGTTCAGTGTGAAGTTTGCCGATTGCCCAGTGTTTAGATCTATGGCGATGCCGGTGAGTGTGTTTGTGCTCGGGTTATATGTCACGGTTATGTTAATACGATCACCAGGATTAGGCTGGAAGTGCCCTGTACCAATGCCTTCCCAACCAGCATAGCCACTACCAAGGTTTGGCGATGGGTATGGGACAACGATTAGGTTATTACCGTATAGGTTATTCACAATCCACACGTTCCACTGACCAGTAGCACCACTTTGTGTAGCGACTGTCTGCCAAACTGGGTCCCACTGAACCACTATGTACGGCGTCGAGCTCTGGGGCAGTATAACATCATTTTCAGCTCCCGGTGGATATGTTTCATATGGTATTGTGTAGTTGTATTGTGGGCTTATGCCCCACATCGTCGGCTTTAAGAAGAGGTATACCTGAAAAGGTGTACCCACCCAAACTATAGAAGCAGTAGCTTGAATTGTTATTGTTATTGAACCACCGCTGTAGTTTTCACTCCAAAACATAGCACCACCTGAGCCTAGAACTGGGACCAGTTCGAGCACTGGTTGATCGCTGCTTATGCCTGCTAGGCTCCAGTATTGGCTTGCATTGCTTGGCCCATAGTACACAGGCCACTGGCTTGTTGGTGTACCGTAATTGTCGCCTTGGTACACGTGTGGTGCTCCGAAGTATTGTTGGCCGTTCTCTAGGTTTAGGATTACTTGTGTTGTGTAGTATTGGCTTGGGGTTGCGCCGGATTGTGCCGTGGTTATTATGCTTATGAGCGTTAGTGCTATCAGCAGCATTATTGAGACTACGACTATTAGTCTTGATTTAGAGAGCACGAGTTAATTGTTAAAATTAAGTATTTTTAATTTTTTCCCAAATGATTATTTCCTAAGTTTTATCAATACAACAATCCAGTGTTGAGCATGGTAATAGTATAAAGTTAATTGCCGAGGGGTTCCCTCTAATAGATGGTCAATGTGCAAGGGAGAGAGCAACCCAAAACACAACAATTGCCCTAGGCGTAAAAACCAAACCCAAACCAAACCGCGTAAAACAATACTCTTGGTGCCGGGGCCGGGATTTGAACCCGGGCCCCCTTGCGGGGACGGACTTAGCAGGCCCGTAAAGGTCTCCGTGTCGATTCTGCGGAGATCGCCTTGGACCTGGCTCGGCCACCCCGGCGTTTGATTGCTTATTACTTATGGTTTAAAGGTTTTTGCTTCCCTAATTAGTTTTTAACCACGAGTATTATTCCTCGATAACGGTATTCATTAACGTGCCTATACCCTCTATCTCAGCCTCCACAACATCACCACCCCTAAGGAACTTATTCCTTGGAAAACCCACGCCTGCAGGCGTTCCAGTGCTTATGTAGTCCCCTGGCTTTAGTGTTACGCCCTGTGAGGCCCAGTGTATTAATTCTGGTATTTTGAATATGAGATTTTTCGTATTGTCGTCCTGCTCCACCTCACCATTAACCCTAAGGGTTAGCCTTAAGTTATGTGGGTCCTCTATTTCGTCCTTCGTTACCACGTATGGGCCGACGGGTGTTGATGAGTCCATGCTTTTGCCGTAGATCCAATCCATGCCGTAGGGCTCCTTACTGGGGAATTGCCAGTCACGCATTGAGACGTCATTAAGTATTAGGTAGCCGAAAACATGGTCAAGGGCCCTATTAACATCGATGTACTTGCCTTTCCTACCTATGATCAGTGCTAACTCAACTTCCCAATCAACTTGCTTGGAAGCCCTAGGCTTCAGTATTGGTTGTTTATGACCGATAAGCGCGTTTGGAAACTTGGGGAAGAAGTACGGTCTATCCAGGGGCTTGGCGCTGCTTTCCTTACCATGTTCTCGATAATTGACTGCAACACAAAGGATCTTCTCGGGGTTGGTGACAGGCGGTAACCAGGTAATCGAGGCTGGGTCCCTAACTACGGCATTACCTGACTTTAAAGCCCTATTTATTAAATCTCTGATTAATTGCATGATAGGTTCGCCACCCTCAATCAGTGATTTCATATCATAGAG
>Ga0081474_119943_pt1 | contig 16785 bp, 26 predicted proteins | sample OneHunmetagenome_2_FD_70978 | JGI IMG/M metagenome (GOLD analysis project Ga0081474, IMG submission 70978) | Ferrous microbial mat communities from One Hundred Spring Plain, Yellowstone National Park, USA v2 (version 2) | ecosystem: Environmental > Aquatic > Non-marine Saline and Alkaline >... | reverse complement strand
ATAAGTATTAAGGAAGATAACGGTAAGTATCTAATTAGCTGGGAATATTAAGTATATTTTAACTAATTAAATTTTTTTTTAAAATTTTTTTACTCTGGGTAGTAGTATATATATACTTCGTGGTTGCATTCATCACAATATGCTATAATAAGTATAGTATACATACCTTTATTTATTGCATCAATAAGTGTTAATCCTGTACAATCACAATAACAATTTTCTTCACATGCGCTACACATAGCTATACTTATGTACAGATTTTATTAAATTATTAATGCTATTTTTAATTATACCCTTTATATAACTAGAACGTATTCTTGAGCGTGGTATAACAGATAAGTATATTAATAATGAATTATGGTTATGTTTAGCTATAGTATGCTTAAGTAGATGCTTATACTTTTTCTTACATATATAGCAATAAAATCCGTGTGAGTGATAGTAGTGATATTTTAATCCAGATAATTTTTTGGTGTTCTTATTACAAGCAGGACACTTAAACATTAGTTCCCTATATTGTATACGTAATGATTACATATTGGACAATACATTATGTAAGCAAATATTACTTGTGCATAAACAATTGGTGATACATATACTTTAAAATTACATTCACATAGTTCGCATAATATAGTACAGTCTTCGCACATTATGGGTTGTGTGAAATACCAATAGAGTCAGTAAGATTTACGGTTATTGTGGTAATTTGTGCTTGTATATTGTATGATAATTGTATCTTATCGATAAGTGTAAATGATGTCGGTATTACATTAGCATTAAGACTAGCTAAGCCAAGTATATCACTCAAGTTAAGTATTGTTGGCGATTTCATACCAAGTGTCATAGCTGGGTTTAGTAGTACATCAATAAGACCAGTTGAAAGACTCTTTTGAATATTAAGACTTGGTGATAGTATAGCATCAGATAATGGTACTGAAAGACTAGTTGATATAGCTGAAGGTGAAGATGCGAATTGTCCTGATTTCTGTATTTGTACAGATTCAAAATTAATTTGTGGTATATTTATATTTGGTAGTAAGTTTATCGGATTAGTTTGTGGTTTAGGTATTACATTATCAAGAAAGCTACTAAATATTGTTGCAAGTGCATAACTTCCAAATGTACCTATTATAGCTCTAAATAATCCTTTAATTGTAGGTTCTTTCCAAAAGTTATTCATAACTTTCCACATTCCAAATATTGTTAAGTCAGCCTGTATCTTTAGAATAAGCTTGTTTCTTAGCCCTACAATAAAGTCAGTAAACCAAGTATTGATATTTGCTAATTGACCAGTAAATGCACCTACAATTACATTATATACAGTATTAAATGCATTGTAAATTGCATTAGCAATAGTTTCCATAATATTTACAATATTGTGTGCAACAATAAGTAGACCGTTGTAGAACCATGTACCAACACCTATTATACCATTAGCAAGAAATTGTAAACCATTCCAAATAAGATTTCCAGCTGTAGTTAAGAAGTTCCAAATTGCACTACCTATATATTTAATTCCATCAACAAAACCACTAAAACCAGTTGAGAAGAAATCACCTATTGATGTAAATGCATATTGCAGTTCATTAACAAATCCTGAGAATATTGATGATATACCACTAGCAATTGATTGTCCAAATGCTACTATACCATCTCTTATTACGCCAAAGGCAATTGATAAATAATAGCCAATAGATTGACCTATACCCCAGAAGAAGTTACCAATTGTTGATGCTAGTATCATAAAGGGTTTAAATAGGAAGTCAGTAAAGAAGCTTGAGAATGCACTTTGTATACTGCTAAGTGTATTACTAATATTATTTATTATATCACTAATATCAGGTGGGCTAAGTGTTATTAATTGTGAACCTGATTGTACTGTTATTTGTGGACTGCTCATTATGGTAGAATTCTAATCTTTACAACTAATTTACCTTCATGTAGTTCAAGAACAATCGATGATGAAACTCTAGGGTCTTGTTTATCAAGCCATAAGCTTTTTAATTGTTCAGTTGTAATTTCAAGAACTAAGTCTTTACCTTCAAGTTTTGGTTGAATACCATATTTAAGTAAATCACTAAATATACCCGGCGGTGTGATGCTCATGCTACTAATATTACGAAATTAGTTATTAATAACATTGTAGCAAGTGGATGTTTGCCCATAAATGTAAGCATTCTTGATGATATGTTTAAAGCAAACATAACAATCGCTCTTAATATTCCAAGCAGTTGAGCAAATATAGTACCAAGTAGACTTTGAGCTTCTCTTTCAACCATACCAGCTTCTGAATCAATTGGAAATGGCATAATATACAAATAAAATTCTTAAAATATAAATTTTATGATAAAAGTGTAAGTAAAATGCTAATAAATACTGAAATAAGTGTAGCGACCAAATTCTCAGCTACTGAAAGTTGTGTGGTAATCATGTTATTTAGTGTGAATGGTAAGCTATATACTACATTAATTGTTTGATTAAGTGTAGGTACTGTAAATGTTATAGGTATTGATAAAGCTTTAGTTATTTCATTTAAGTATTGTGGGAAATCTTTTAATGCATTAAGGATAATATTTCCTGCATCAATTACACTTATTGGTGATAATGTCTGTATTAGAACAGCTGTTAAAGTAATACTACTATCATAAAGGTATGGTATAACTGTTGGTGGTATGTAAAGTAAATAATCAGTACCAAATAATGGGCCAATACCTGATGTATGATATGGCTGTATAAGTGAACTTGTTGATGTTATTGTGTATAACAAATTTACTGTATCAATTATTGGTACAGGCAACTTAACAAACATTGAATATACAGGAGCAGTAATCTGGTCAAGCAAAAAGTAATTAGCTATAGTACCAAATATTTCGATAATATTTAGTGTGAAGTTAAGATAACTTATTATACTAATAATTTCTTGTGGATATAGTAATCTAGCAATTACAATTATAACAAAGTATGTTGGTGAATTTAATAGGTCAGTAAGCAAATTAATAGCTGTAGTTCTAAGTTGTTCAAGTATTTGCAACAGTCCATAAGCATAAAGTATAGGTTGGAATTGCTCTTGTAAAGTTAGAGTTAATAGCGATAAGCTTATTTGTAATGTTTCAAGTATCGGATTTACTATTATATCTGTTATTGGTGCAAGCGTAATTATAGATTTAGTTTGTTCAAGAATTTGTAGTAATCCAGAAGCATAAAGTATAGGTTTAAATTGTTCTTGTAAAGTTAAAATCGGTAGTGTTAAATTTATTAGTTGACCAAGTATTGGACTTGTAATTATGTCCTTAAGAACATTAATTGAAACGTAATTGAATTGTTCTTGTAATTGAAGAATCAATGGTTGTAAAATTACTCCTGTAATTAGTAATTCAGCTGATTTAATTGTTATTGGTGCAATTGTAATTGTAAATTGGTATTGTTCAAGAATTCGTAGTAATCCAGAAGCATATAATATAGGTTTGAATTGCTCTTGTAAACTAAGAATTGGCAGTGTTAAACTTACTAATTGTCCAAGTATTGGGCTTGTAATTATATCTTTAAGAACATTAGTTGAAATGTAGTTAAATTGTTCTTGTAATTGAAGAATTAGTGGTTGTAAAGTTACTCCTGTAATTAGTAATTCAGCTGATTTAATTGTTATTGGTGCAAGCGTAACTAGATATGCAAGCTGTTCAAGTGCATTTAATAGCTTTGCTGACTGTTGAACTGTTAAGTTAACTAATTCTAATTCACTAAGCGTTATAGTGCTTAATTGAACAGTTAGTTGTGTACTAGTATTACATGGTTTATCAACTATATTTGCTCCACAACTATGACAACTATGACATGTATGAGCTATGCATCCATGACAACTGTGACATGTATGCGGTACACAACCATGGCAACTATGACATGAATGCGCTACACACTTATGACATGAATGACATGAATGTGCTACACACTTATGACAACTAAAGCATGAATGTGGTATACAGCCATGACATGAATGACATGCATGTGAACATAAATGACAACTATGACATGTATGAGCTACACATTTATGACAACTATGACATGAATGTGCTACACAACCGTGACATGTATGACACCCATGTGTACATGAAAAGCAGCCATACTTAATACATGCATGTCTTGAACATAAATGACAACTATGACATGAGTGTGCTACACATTTATGACAACTATGACATGAATGTGCTACACAACCGTGACACGTATGACATGAATGAGAACAAGTATGTGATAATGGTTTACATCCAAAGGCTACGCAGCTATGACATGAATGACATGAATGTGCTATGCATCCATGACATGTATGACATGAGTGTGCTACGCAGCCATGACATGAATGACATGAGTGAGCTACACACTGGTAACAACTATGACATGTATGTGCTACACATTGATGACATGAATGGCAAATATGACATACATGAGCATCTATAGAACAGTAATGAAAAGTATTTTTGTAGTTGCTTGAAGTACTATATACCATGTAGTCATTCTATGTATACCTTATCAGCAACTAAACGATTGTCTTCTAGTCTTGGTTCAGGCGGTTCAATTCTAATTTTCTTATTTTTAAAAATGTACTTATTTCCATCAACAACATCATATGGGACATTATACTGTATCCAGCCAGTATAAATCGTTGTTAAATCATTATAAAGCTTTATTGGTTCACCATCCTTATATAGTGTAATTGATTTTTCAACATTCTCAGATTCTAAGTTTTCTACGACAATTGTATCATAGTCACTCTTAACTTCTGATATCGATGTATCTTCGACAATTATTTCAACATCCTTAAACTTTACTATAACTTTCATCTTATTATATACTTATCAACGTAATCCTTTATAATTTTGTTGAACTTAACCTCAGGTTCATGATAACCATTTATGTAAACTTCCTGTTTATCTACAGTAAAATCGCTATCATTAAATATAAAGTATTTACTTGTATTTACAATGACGATTCCATGATATCTTGACCACTTTGCTGGTCTTTTTAATTCATCATATATATATTGAACAATTTCCTTATCATCAATAAGACTGGCTATCATTTGTCCAAATTTTCTACTACCTTCACATTTCATACTACATGGCATATATGTAATTAGTCTAATTCCACAGTATCTTAAAAATGGATTACATTCAGGATATCCATCAGCTTTCTTAACTATTAGGTTGCCAAATCTAAGTTTGCTAGTATTAATTGTTTCAAGGTCATTCATATGCCATACTAAATCATAGTGTGTATAACAACATTCTCTATTAGTATTCCAATATTCACAGAACCAATTAATGCAACATTCAGGATAGCCAAGTATTTCACCAAAATATTTATGATATTCATTACCACCAGTTTGATATAATTTCCTTAAATATTGTTCATCAAGTTGCTTATTTGACATTACAAAATGAACATTAGCGTCAAATGTAGGTTTATTTAGTATGTCATGTCTATGTGCAAATCCACTATATGGTTTAACGTATGCTATAATGTAAAAATATAAATTGCTATAATTACGCTTTAGTTCATTGAATTGATTAATTGGTACAGAACCTACATATGCTGTTCTATAACCATTAATAACACTATTTAATTCAGCTTGATAAAGTTCTTTCTGAACTCTATATATTTTATCACGTTCATTATAACCATGAACAAAGTTTAAGCTACTGAATTTAACTTCTTGGAAAGTAAACATACTTTAACACGCATTGGTTCATTTCTTGCATATTCAACAGACTTAAATTCATTACGTTCATTAAGTCTTACAATATTTTTAATTAGACTATAGTTTTCATTAGAATCAGATATAAGATACTTGAATCTCCTTTCTTGTTCAGCAATAGGTAAGTCAGGAAATGTTCTAATACTTGGGAATTCATTTTTGATTCTATTTTCTAAATATTGATATAATGCATATATCCACTTGCACATTCTTGTTCTATTTCTAATATCACCTTCGTATCCATCAGCTTCACATCCACCTTGACATAAGTAAAAGTATCTACACCCCTTACACCCGCCATATTCAATTGGTATTTGCTTTAATATATTTGGTCTCCATGGTTGAGGATTATGTGTTAAGTCATTCTGAAGTGCAGTTTTAAATTTGCTACTTAATTTTGGACATACAGTATATTCACCTTGACCATTTACAAATGTAGCTCCAGTAGTATTAGTTGCATCACATTGACTAGCATGCCAGCATGAATGTAAACTTATACCAAGTATTGCATTTTGCATATCACGAATTGGTTCCCAGTGCATACCATTATCAAGACATACTTGAGCAATTTTTAGATAAACATCAACATATCTATCTTCACTTAATTCAAGCCACTTAAGTCCTTCCATATCTTCATGTACAGGATTAAATCTTACATTTAACCATTTCCTTTCTAAATAAAACTTTAGTAATCGATTAAGTCTTAAGTCATCACCAGCATTAAATCTATTAAGAACAGTTATTGTACCAACACTAATACCTTCAGCATGTAATCTATCAATCCAATATATTGTTTTTTGTGTAAATTCTTTTTGCATCTTAGGGTTAAATATCCATCCACGTCCTCTATTTAAATCAAGCTCAATTGTTTCAGTACCACAATTTGGACATTTATCATCAGAATCAATTAAGCATCTTGGACATGTCTTAACCCAAGGCCCATCAAAACTAATACCAACACTAAAGTTGAATGCTTTGAATAGTTTAATGTGTTCATCACTCATATTATATGTACTTGTCTGAATACCAAAATTAGTACAGCCTTTTTCCCTTAACTTATTGCATATTTCCCATAAATCATTAATAGGAATTAGTAATGGTTCACCACCATGAAATACAGCTTGTTTATTATTCCTCTTCTTTGATAACTTTTCCCAGCTATCAATCATTAAGTCAATATCATACTCAACTTTACGCATTAAATTAGGATTAATGTTCCAGCTAGCTTGCCAATAACAATATGTACACCCTACAGGGCAACTATACGTTGGTACTATTTCTATGGTCATTTCTACCTTTTATTATGCATACAAAATTAGTTACAATGACTTGGTCAATATCATTTCTATCTGCATGAAATCGAATTTTTGGATATACACCAACAGTTTTATGGTTTAAGTTTTCTACAATAATAAATTTATTGTTTATTACATGTATTTTATTGTTTGATTCATCGTAGAATTCAACAAAACCAAGACCATTACCTAAGTGGTAAGCATATCGTATAAATGAAAATTTATCAGGAACTTTATCATTACTATTTAATTCTTTAAATTCAATTATAATGTTGTCATTATCATCGATATATATTTGTTTTACATGTTGGGCAAGTATAACTTCTCTTATATGCCAAAATTTACCTGCCCTATCTTCATCAGACCATTGATATTGAAATCCATGTCCATTCTTAATAATAATGTTTTTACCAAATTGTACACCCATGTTTTCATTTCTTGGGCCGAAGTAATCAATAAACCATAATCTCTTCTGTGTATCGAAACCCAAAAATGCATAATCCCAGAGCATTAACTAACTGTTATTTGTACTTGCCAATTAATTGTTATACTATTACCATTTGCAACAGCTTGTACTGCTGAAAATAAATCTCTTAACCAGCACCATGTAAGATTAGTTGTACCTTGTTGTTGTCTAACATATATACCAGCTTCAGCTACATTTATAGTTGCACCACTGTTATTTGTCATTGTTCTTGATAATGGTATTGATATAGTACTACCGCTAATTGATAAGCTACTAACTGACATAGCTCCATACTGCATTTGTCCAGCACCTGTACCATTTGAAATTATGCTAGCCAGCGCATATGTTGATGTACTGTTTGCTGTAGTACCTGTACCAATTACAATACCATATGTTGAATCACCTGCACCAGCATTAACACTTGCCCATATATTTAGTGGTGTAGTACTACCACTATCTGTTTGCCAGAATGATTGACCTGTGTTTGTAACATCAGGTATTGTTACATTACTACCATTAAGCATACCATACATTGCTTGTATAAATGCATTTAAAAAGCTATGTGACCTTTGGTATAACTTTGTTAATTGTCTATCTTGACTATGTACTTCAGCTTTCATCCATACAACCACTATTGGGTGTATTGGAAGTTCAATATAACCAATAGTACCATATTCGTATGAATGAGTACAATCAAGATATAATCTTCGCTTAATTATACCATCCTCATAGTACTCATATAATGACCAGCCAAATTCAAGTTTTTTACAAATAGGACAGTAGTAGTACCTATTTAGTATTTGTTGTATGGTACTATCATCAGTAAATTCAGTTAGACTTAGTACTTGTGGCTTAATTAGATTTAATTCAATTATGTCTATTATTTCTTTTCTTATTTCAAGACTATACGTAGCAGATAATTTGAGACTCATTTTAACTAATTGTTATTTGAATAGTATATGTTACAGATAAACTTGAACCATTTGCAATTGCCTGAGTACTAGCTAGTACATCTCTGGCTAAGTCAAAGTAATTAGTAATAGTTGTTGGTGTAGTACCAGCTGTTTGATATGAATTCTTTGCATAAATACCAATCTCATTTACATTTATAGTTCCACCACTACTATTTGTAAATGAACGTGATAAGTTAAATGAAATTGTATTACCACTAGCTGTAGGTGAAGATATTGACATAGCTCCATATTGCATTTGTCCAGCACCTGTACCATTAGCTATTTGTGATGCCAATGCATATGTTGATGTACTATTTGCTGTAGTGCCTGTACCAATTACAATACCATATGTTGATACACCTGAACTAGCACCAAATCCAGCAGTCATAACATTAAGTATAACTGATGTAGTACCACTTACTTCTTCAAATTCAGGTGTTTGAGCTGTACCTCCTGTTATTGTTAATGAACCATTTGTTATATTTGCCATTGCTAATTGTAATAAACCAATAAATTGCTGTAAAAAGCTGTGTGATTTTTGATATAATTTCCTTATTAATCTATTCTTTTCATCATACACTTCAAGCTTTACCCATGCTTGTACTGACGGTCTATACTTAATATCAATATAGCCAGCTTTTTCATACCAGTTATATGCATGTCTGCATTCAAGATACATTATTCTTGATACTGTACCATTATCATTTAGTATTTCTTCAACAGCAAAACCTTGTTTAATTGAATTACATAATGGGCAAAAATAGAAATAGTTTAGTAAGTCTTGCAATTCACTATCAGGTGTAAAGTTATATCTTCTCAATAATGGGAATGCTCTTATTTCTTTGCTAAGTTTTTCAATAATTAAGTCCATAAATAATTTTAATAAGACAGATTATTTAAATTTATACTATGGAACTTAGTAAAGAGCTAGTTGAGATATTAAAGGAAACAATATTTAAATATCCAAATGTAATTGGTTTTAGTCATCACTATCACAATAGAATAAAGAATAATAAGGTAATTGAAAATACACAAGTAATTAGAATATATGTAAAGAAAAAGATTCCTGAGTATCAGCTTAAACCAAACCATATAATTCCTAAAACAATACATGGTATTGAAACGGATATAGTTGAAATTGGTGAGGTTAAAGCACAGTCAACTACACAATACTATAGACCATTAAAATTTGGTACTAGCGTTGGACACTATGATATTACAGCAGGAACATTAAGTATTCCATTTAAAGATAATAATGGCAATATTTATTTAAGTAGTAATGCACATGTATTAACACCTGACCCTAGCTTAACAACATTTAATGAAAAGAGAATACTACAACCCGGGCCATATGATATAGTTGGTAATAAGAATGACCCTAAATATTTATGTGGTTATTATTATTATCATAAGGTATTATACCCAATTAGCGGTTTAAGTTCAAACTGTCTAGTAGGAAAGCTATTTACTGGTACTTATAATTTGTTTGCAAAGTTGCTTAAACGTAAAACTAGACTTTATGCATATGTACCACCTATGGAAAATACTATTGACTTTGCACTGTTTAAACCAATTGTACCATATGATGACTTTTTAGATTTTAATCCTGATGGAAATAAGTTTATTGGTTTACTATTTGCTGGAAGTGAATTATCAACGATTATCTGTAAGGTTAAGTATATGGTTGAACTAGGATTTACACCGTTACATGATTATGGTGAAGCTAAATTAGGTGACTTTGTACAAAAAATGGGTAGAACAACACAAGTTACCAAAGGACAAATAACGGATGAAAGTGCTACAGTAGTTGTAAATTATGATACATATAATGTTGAATTTACTGATGTATATGTTGCTACAGCTATGAGTGAACCAGGTGATAGCGGTAGTAGTGTATTCTTAGCTAATTAGCTTTTTGTTTACTTTTTTCTGTTTTAATTGTAATTGTAGTTTTTCTACCAACAAAATAGCCTAATATTAATGTTAATATGCTGTATAGTATTGTACCATCTTTTCCAACTGTTATAAAGTATATGGATACTATGACTGTTATCGCTACAAGAACTGTTATATCAAGTGCTGTTTGTGAATCTAGTTGCATAATTATAATGTTTTAAGAATGCTATATAAATCTTAATGAAAATATTGCTTAAATTTGCTATACATATTATTTATACTGTATTTCTTAGCAAATTCAATACTCTTTAGACTTAAACTATAATATTCATTATCACTTAAGCTTATTGCCTTATTCATTGCAGTGATTAAACTATCTACATTATATTCAAAATGTTCAATATTTTCCCAATTAAATGGTTCATAAAACTTTTTACCTGTAAGTTCATAGTAAATTACTAAATCATCAGGATATAATTCAGTAAATACAGGTAATTTAGGCAGTATTACAATATTACCCATAGCCATAGCTTCTAGTGGTGTTAAACCAAAACCTTCACTATCACTAAGATTTACGTAAAAGTTGATTTCTCTGTAAAAGTTAATTATTGATTCGTATGGTAAATTATAATTGCTGTATACTACTTTAGGAAATAGTTTTGCATAAGGATTCTGGTAATTAGTAATTATTCTGAAGTCTTTATCCTTTATATAATTATAAAACTTTGGATAAAGATAATCTGGATATTTACGCTTTTGATAACTACTTATATAACCAAAGACTAAACCTTTGCTTTTAGCATGACCAAAGTATGAAACACCATGTAGTATTACATCGGTAATATTAATATCTACTGAATTAAACTTTTGCTTTACATAATTGCTTGGTGTAATTATATTGGCTTTAATATTTTTTAACCAGCTAACTTGATTAATGTTTAGTATACCTTCACATGTTAAGTATAAAGTTATTGTTTTTACTTTTGAGTTATTAGCAATACTATCATATAACCACTTAGCATGACCATCAGGATTACCTACAATTATAACATTACCTTCTATTTGGTAAGGGTTAAAATTGCCTAGTATAAGCTTACCATTTAATGCCTTTGCAATATCACTAGCAACTTTAACAATACTAAAAGGGCTAGTACATAGTATATTTATACTACTCATGATAGCTTAGCAACAAAGAATATTATTTCATGGTCTTGACTTACTATTACATTATTGAAACCATACTTCTTGAATAATCTTACTATGAATTCTTTAGTAAATAGATGTAAATGTTCAGAATCTTGATATATTGCATTTGTAACGTTATCAGTAGGTATTCCTATTGTTGAACCTAATATAATGCCATTAGTTGTTATACAATATTTACATAATTCTAATAATTTACCATAACATTCAGTATGTTCAAGTGCATCAAACAACAATACTACATTATATATATTTTTACCAAGTTCTTCAGCTAGTGATTTTATATCTGTATCACATGTTATTTCAATTTTATATGTAGTAATGTCTTTACAATCTACCTTTTTATCAATTGCTACAATTAATTTAACAGGATATATTTCGCTTATCCATTTACTATATTTACAATCACCACTAAAGATATCAAGTATTCTTAAATGCTCAGCTGGTATATGTGTTCTTATTAATCTAAGTTTACGTTCATCTAATGTCATAATTAAGTTTTAAATCAGTAAGAACTAAAATATTTATTACTTTAACCTTATTAACAATTTATATGGAAGATGAATTTGCAGGTTATCCAGTTGATGATGAATATTGGCAAACAATTGATGCACTAGTAACATTAGTAACAATGCTTAAATTGGTTGATAATGATGCTGATGCAATAGAGACATTTAAGATATGGTTAGATGATTGGGGGAAAAAATTTATATCAAAAGATAGAATCAGAGTAAATTATACTAAAGTAGCGGTATTATCAAAGAAGCGTGTAGTTGGTTATATATTAATTAGGTTTATATTTCCATATAAAAGTACAATAAAGAAAGTTGCTATTATTGGTATACCAACCTCGATTGGTAAAGCTATATACTTTGTATCTAAACCAATATAATGAAAGTTTAAATAGCATCTTTACTATTTAATTTTTATGGATAAAGAAATAGCCGAAGCAATTGCAGACCTTACAGGTAAAACAGTTACGTATAAATCCAGTGAAGATAAATATGGCGATAAACCTGTAATACGACATGAATTTGAATTACCACTAGAACTTGACTACTTATTTTATATACACCAAGGTAAGTTTTATCTCGCTATGGCAGTTCCACCTAAAGAAGATGTAATAGAATTTAACATTAAATTTAAATATGATTTAATTGACTATTTTAGGGGTGCATTAACTAATAATCCATTACCTAATACAAAAATTATAAGTGTGCCAATAAGCACAGCTAACTTTTCTGTATTTGTTGACCCTGGTGATTTACAATTCTATGTTCATGAACTTGCACTAGTAGGCTTAACTAGATATCCTATTAAATCTGTAAAGCTAGTACTATTTGAAGGTAAGAATGATACAGCTGAAAGTTTCTATATAACCATCATGTATAAGACAATATAAAGTCAAGTATCCTAAAAAAATAAAACAATTTTTTTAAATCCTTACTTTTTTTCTTATTCTAAGGTTAAAGTAAGATTAGAATAACCTTGGTATGATTAACTTTATATAACCTGTATCCCCATACTATATTATATGGATACTAATAGTGAAAATATACCTGAACAAAATGTAAGTAATACTACAAGTGAACAACAAGTAATACCTGAAAATACTGAAGAAATAACTGAACCAATACTTACTAAAGAAGAAGAATTAATGATAGAAAAACAGGAGTGGGGTCGATTATATGGTGCTATTAAACGTAGCTTAAGTAAGGATGATGTTCAACTTTTAGAAAATCGTTTAAAAACACTTAATTTAACACCAAAAGAATACATATTAAAATTAGTTAATGATGATTTACATCCTCCACCAATGTCCTTACAGCAAATTGCTGATGCACTAGACCAAGCAATACAAATTAAACAAAAGCTTGATGAGGTCAATAAAGTATTAGGTATAAGACCATATATAGATAAAGAACTTCTAGAAGACCTTACTAAGGAAGAAAAGAAAGAAAGTCCATTTGGTGATTTAATGTCTGAAATAATGCCACTAATACGTGAACAAATAAAAGAAACTGTGAAAGCACAAGTTCAAAAACAACTTAAGTCAAAGAAAAAGTCTAAGGATAAAGTTTAAATAGAATTTATAGTATTATTACCATATGGCAGAAGACTACGCACAAAAGTGGCTTGAGAAATTAAAGAGTATCGGTAAGTATGAACAAGATAAGTATATCCAAAATGTTGCACCATACGTTGAAGGTAATAGAGCATTGAAAATAGTATACTCAGCAACTAAAGGTGAGAGAATAGGTAATGCCGCATGGACATACTGGTACAATCTTGCTAAGAGATTCTTTAGAAGGTCTGGATTAAAATACACGTAGGTGTAAAACATGTCAACTCCCACATTTGACTTTAGTGGTTTGGTATCTGGTCTAAGCTCAGCATTCCAAGTTGTACTAAACCTTATAGTATCCATATTGCCATTCCTTATAATTGTTGGTGTAGTAGTAGGACTTATAACAGTAGTTACTAGAAAGTTAACAGGTATTGCAGGTGAAATAACAGGTAGCGCTGAAGTATTTTAAGGTGTAAAACATGTCAACTCCCACATTTGACTTTAGTGGTTTAATAGCTGGTCTAAGTTCAGCATTTCAAACAGTCCTAAACCTTATAGTATCCATATTACCATTCCTTATAATTGTCGGTGTAACAGTAGGACTCATAACAGTAGTTACTAGAAAGTTAACAAGTATTACAGGCGAAATAACAGGTAGCGCTGAAGTATTCTAAGTAGCTAGATAAATTATATATATTTTTTTTTCTATTCTTTTTTTATGGTTACAGTTGAACAATACATAGAAGATATTATAAAAAAACTTGGTTTTCAACCACTTGAACTTATTTCACAAACACGTTTACTAAAAGACCAACTTGAAAATCTAAAGAAAGAATTTCGTGGTACAAATTATAAAATACTTAGTGATGGTGTCATAATACAGACTAAGCTGTCTAATCTTGAAACTATTGATTCAGTATTTAGAAAATTTGCTAGCGCATTTAACATTCGAATATATGGTAGTTATGCTGTAGCAAAGAATGATATTGTTATACTTGGTTATGTCTTAAAGAAGCATGACTGACATAAAACAATTTTTAATAAAAAAGATTTATGAAGGAGAGACTGATGGAAAAAATTGGTATGTACACTTTACGGTAAGAGATATAATTTATGTTTTAAAGTTAGCATTGCCTGAAGAATACAGAAATATAATAGCTATATATCCTAAAGACCCATATATAGTCATGAAAATAGATATTAAGAAATATAAAGAGTTAATAGAATCTAGATAAAACTTTATAAGCAGATTTAATACTAAATAGCATGTGTATAGGTGTAGTAGATGCGGTAGAGAATTCAATAATGAGTATGAGTATATTGACCATATTACGGTAAAGCATATTAGGAAACTTATTAAGCATCTAGATATTGATACTAAAATATTACTTAAAGTCTATAAGAAATACAGTTAAACGTTAAGTCGATACATACACAATATTGCATCGCATCTATTACACACATAATTTACATTACTTGGTTTTGGTTTTCTACCATTATGAATGCTAATTACTCTATCTAGCATTCTTTCCACAAACTTATAATTTGGTTGAAATTGTATCTTATAGCATCTACCTGTACTACGTAATATTATTACTGAACAGTATTTTACATTGAAATTATTTTTGCTGAGAATATATGCATATAGCATAGCCTGAAACTTAGCCATTATGTATAAGTATTTAAAATTATTATGTATCTCAGATACTTTAAGTTCCTCAACTATTACATAATTATTAATATATCTTACCTTATCAGGTTTACCAACAATCTTTAATTCTTTGTAATTGCATTCGTAGACTATTTCATTATTATAATCTAATAGTGAATGTATCATATCACCAAGCTCCATTGCAGGTGTTTTAATTTTAGCTATTTCATTCGAAATTAACTTTACTAACCTATACTCACAGAATATTGTGTAGACTAAATCTGATACAGTATATTTATATAAACCTTCTTCCTTCGTAGTCAAGGACATATTTCTTCCATCTTCTCACTTTTTCTCTTATAATGTCAACTTCACGTTCAGTTATAATTCCTAAGTTTATTAGTTCTTGAATATATTTTGATGCTTCTTCTGATGATGATGAATTACTATCCTCAATAAAAACTAATTGGTATATTAACCTATCAATTCGTTTTTTAAGTTTAATAAATCTTTTTGCTCTTTCATATATTTCGTTTATTCTTTCTTCATTCTCCATGTTGACTACATACTTCTACATCTTTCTCATATAACTTTGCTATGTGATTAAGTCTTAGTGTTGTATAACCACGTTTAATACTAAAGTCAACATGTCTTACATCAATATATTTTATTCTTCCTTCATGTATCTCTTTACTTAGAAAGTTATATATTTTCATCCATAAGAAGCGTGTAAGAGGTATTGTAATTATACCATGTAAACCGCCATTAGTTTCATATATAATTATTTTACCTGTACACTTAATAGCATATTGACTATTCTCAGCAATTATTTTTACAATTGCATTAAGCACACTTATAAGTTCTTGTTTTTGTTCCTCATCCTTACCATCAACATCTAAGAATATTAAATTTCTACTAGATATACCTATTATTCCCTTGTATCCTCTTTTTTCCATTATATAATAGTTAATTAATGCTTGTCTGAGACTAGGTGAATTAATTCTAAATGACATGCTATTTCCTACCTATTACTTGATAAAAAAAATATTTATCTAAGTCTTCACCAATTAAATCTAATTCCATTAAATCAGGTGTATACTCATCTATTAGCTTTTCTAATTCTTCCTTAACAATTTTTACTTCACCCATACTCTCAGCAATTATTTCCATTTCTTTTTCATTATCAAATTCTACATATGCTTGTGGAGATTTCTTACTTTGGGCTATTGGTTCAAGTGTAAGAGCTTCGCTTATTGCACTGTATAATTTAGCAGGCAACCAAGTCATATAACCTAATTTTACTTTACGTCTTGTTTCTGAAGTTACAGGTTTTCTAAACTCAGCTAGTCTCAAGTATCTTTCAGTTAATTCATCAGCTATATCTTCAATTAACTTATCAATACTCATACCACTTATAGGTGTATAATCAAAATCAACAATATGACCATCAGGAAAGGAAATTACAATTTTCATAAAAAAAATAAATTAATTAAATATTTATGTT
>Ga0081474_115700_pt1 | contig 16892 bp, 10 predicted proteins | sample OneHunmetagenome_2_FD_70978 | JGI IMG/M metagenome (GOLD analysis project Ga0081474, IMG submission 70978) | Ferrous microbial mat communities from One Hundred Spring Plain, Yellowstone National Park, USA v2 (version 2) | ecosystem: Environmental > Aquatic > Non-marine Saline and Alkaline >... | reverse complement strand
TGGTTGATTATAGTCTTGCCTTACTTAATGTCATGTATCCAGTAATTTATTCAAGGGAGAAGACTCCCTTGAACGAGGCTTACTTGAGAGGAGTGCAGAATATTAGAGAAAATCTGATATATTTTTACTATTCAATATCGAATAAGATGACTGCATGAGAACACTCCCTATGTTGGAACTCATTCTACTAATTTCATGCGAAAGTTTATTAACTAGGACTTTTACGCAATTTTTAGGTAAATTGAAAGAGATAAAGTAATTCTTCATTACAAATTTGTGGTTAATAAACTTTCAGACTATTCTAATAATGAGTTCCAAAAAAGTCTTTAAGAAAAACATTATTTCGAAATTTTTCATTTTTTTATTGACAATTTATGATCAGTGACTTTTAGTTATTTTTGCCTAGATGTTTAAAATAAGTAAAAAGATAAAATAAAACTTCACGGATTATTAAAACGAAGATTAGTGAGCTGCAATGATTTCTACGCTGTTTGCTCTTTAACTATTTTATGCCTTAAAGCTAAAATTCTCTTTAACGCTTCAGACTTAGCCTTTTTCCAATTATCTACGTCAGCGGCTATTCTTAACGATACTATAACATGTTCTTTATCGCTTTGCTCACTTAAATACGGTCCTTCCTCGATTTCAAAGCCTTTTAAAGCTTCCTTAACTTCTTCCTCAATTGTATTCAAGTTTATTTTATCTAAAGGAAACTCAACTCTTATACTAACATATAATTTCTTAGAGAACTTTGAAGTATAATCTATTACAGAAGACTTCAGCAGGAGAGAATTAGGGATCCTATATTCCCTTCCGTTTTCCAGGATAAGTCTTGAATAGAACAGATCTATTTCAATAACCGTACCTTCCAAACCCTGTTCAAAGTATTCCCTGGAGAAGTACTTATAAGGTGGCAAATTTGCTGCCATGTAAGGAATTTGAGAGTTTAAAATCCTTATATGATCTCCTATTGAAATAAATCCGGTAGAAATTATAAGAATGCCTGCGAAGAAGTTTTCTAAAACCGGCTGTAAAGCTAGGCCGAAAACTAAGCCTGCAAAAGTACCTCCTGCTAAAGCTTCTGCAGACGTCACCCCGAAAGTTGCTAACACTCCTATGAAAACCAGAATGTAGCCTATATATTTTATAATGCTAGGAATTATTATTGCACCGGCACCAGTTCTTCTCTTTTCTAGGTAGACATAGAAGAATCTTGTAAATTTCTGCTTTATGACTTCTTTTTTCTCAGAAGTAACGTTAAACCTTCCTTTAATTTAACAAAGTTCAGAGTTTACCCTGAACTAGTTCAAGACCTAAGAAAAATCAATTAATCCACAAAGTGTAAATTCACGTAACGTTAAAAATACTTCAGTATTAGAAGAATTAAAAATTATAAGATAACAAAAAAAGATTATTGATATTAAATAGAAAATATCCATTTTAATACATTAGGATAACAGTTACATTCCAAATAATGAAACTTACTTAAGCCGATTCTAAGAAGGAAATTTAGATCAAGAAAATAACTAGATTTCCTGTGGTAACTGAGTTAAGACGGTAAGATAAAGCACAGAATGCATGAAACATTAAAAGCGGTTAAACGTAGATATATATAATGGAAAAAGACCTCTATAAGGTAAATGACGAATACGTGGAAGCTAGAGTAATTGAGAGTTTATCGGATCTGTTAATTTCACTAAACTTATGGAAGGAAGACTATACTAGAAACTCTGCAGGAAAAGCCTTTAACGCTGTAAAGGCATTGTTGAGTGCTTTAATAGTAGTCAATGAGGATAAAATTTTGAATTTAGCCAAAGATGAGAAGGAGAAGGAATGGATTAAGAGGAAAGCCCATGTTGTACTAACTCACAGTATTTACGCTTTAGCACAAATGTTAAAGGATGTTGGAATTGACGTTGTCGACCTTGTAAATTACGCATTAGATTTACGCGACTATCAGTATAATGGATTTGAAGCTGGGTTCAGTAAATACAGTAGAAAAGAAGACGTTCTCAAGGATTTACTCACTGTAGTCAAGGAGACTAAAAAGGTAATTAGCGCCTATTTTCCAAAATTTGAAGAAAAAGGAATTTCTGAAAAAGTTGATGACTTAGTTAAGGAGTTTGTAAAATAGTTAGAACAAACTAAGCTATTATTCTCTTCAAGATTTTAGTTTAATCTCAATTTCTTCCCCTATCTTATCGTCTAATTTCTGAATACCTGGCAAAGGCCTAAAATTGAACTTCTTAAGTTCTTCCCTCGTAATGCACTTCCACCTCTTGGTGTCCCTATTTTCAAGTACTAACTTTGATATTGCGGAAACCTTAATCGCCATATAATGTGGCCATTCGCCCTCAGGCCAATATTTCTCCTTAAGCTCACCAGTCTCCTTAATTACACCTGACAACACTATACAACCATCAAAACCCCTTTCCTCATCCCTACTTAAATAAAGAAGCACTTTACTCCCTGGTCCTTCGACAGAATAAAGCCTACTTGTACCCCAAATAAATATACCTTCATCAAACCTCTTTATGAAAGAACTTTCCTATTCAGATAATCATCTAAAGAAAAAAAATTGTTAATATTGCCATTAATTACTATATACATAAGAACAAATAATCAGTCTTGGTAATAAATATGATAGTTTTCCCAAATAACGCTATACATGATACTCGGTTTCTAAATGATTTATAAGATAATTTAATTTTTATATAAATATGACCTTTAATTAAATAAAAATCAACTAATAAATATAAAAAATTAACTTATTGTATTAAATTTAGTTATTTCTGTTTCATATTTAATAATATCATCCATACTATAGATAGAGAGAAGTTTATTTAGGAACTTTGCTCCGTGACTTCTTGTGTTAGTTAGTTTGTGAACTATCTCATGAACTATAATATACGTAAGACATTCTTCGCTAAGATTGTTTAGAACACTTTCGTTTATCACAATCAGGTCATTTTTCCAGTCGTAATATGCTATTGCCTTCATTTTTTTGGTAGATAACCTGACTGAAGTAACGTTTGTTGCAATCATCGCCTTATATTTTATTTTGTTGATATCTTCTTCAGTTACCATTTTCATATAACCACTTCATTATTTGAGATTTTAGATTCTCAATTAGTTCGTTCTTAACATAGCCGTCAAGATGATTTATTTTTATATTTTTACATTTCCTTAAAATATCAATTTTCAATTTTTTTTCTAACTCACTCTTTTTACTTTCTATGGTGTATTCTGCGTCTTTAGGGGACTTATTTTTGATCATATCTTTTATATTGTTTAAAAAAGCTGCCAGGCCATCAAAACTAATTTCTTTACAAGATTCTCCATATTCTTCAGTTAACGCTAATCTTATTGAATAGACTATTTTATCTATATTATTCAACTTGTTTCTATTTTCTGAATATATTCTTATTTGCTCGTAAATTGTTTTTAGTTGCTGTAGTACATCTTTAGTACTCTGCTTTCTTGCAACCCATTCTTCTTTCAATTTATCTAACATCTCTAAAACTTTTTTATAAAAAGGATCGGAATCCGCATCGTCTTGTATTTTCCTTGAGACTACAAGAAAATATGCATATACTTTATCCTTAATTTCGTTTTCTGATATTTCTCCCATTTTCTGTAAAGATTCTTCATCAATGATAGCGCTCTCACTCTCCTCAAATGGATCAATTTTAGAGGCACTATAAATTAAATCTAGAACTTCTTCAAGAAGTTTATTATTATTCCTGCTCCCCTTACCTAGATACTTACGTATCAGTCTTAACAAGAGTTTAATTACTTCTATGTCATCTTTGTAAAGTATCTTAGGTGAAGCAGATTTAGAAGGAGATAAAGAATTGTAAAATCTTACTATACTGATTAAATTATTAATTACAACTTTTAACTCAGAAATTTTCTTCAATAGATCATCTTTTTGCGTTAATTCTAAATTTTGCAAACTATAATAGAACGCTATCTTCCTTATTTTATCTTCATATTTACTAATCCAATTCTCTTGAGTTTTTATTTCATCCTTAAGATTATCTAGATCTATGCTTAAATCCTCGCCATCGATCCTTAATAATTTTAGATCATTTTTTATTTTATCTAGTGATACTTTGAAATTGTTTTCTTCACTTTCTTCATCTTTTAAAGTCTCATTTAATTCACCCTTTGCAATGTTATTATCCTGAGATAATAACATATTGTACTTATTTAACGTTTCTTGTAAGTTAGATAAAAGGCCGATAGAATCCACAACTAAACCTTTCTCCTTGCCTGGAGCGGGCCTATTCACTCTACCAATAGCTTGAAGTAATTTATGACTATGAATTGGCTTATCTAAATACATGACCCTTAATTGTGGAGCATCAAAACCTGTGATAAGCATATCCGTTACTATAAGAATTCTTGGATCGGGTAAATTCTTGAAATTATCTTGAATCTCTGTATTAATCGTATTAAAATCATTATTCCTATATTTCTTTTTAAGCTCTTCCATATATTGCCTAATATCAGGGTCATTCTCATTATAATTGTATGTCATAACTATTTCAGACCAATTCTTTGCTTGTTCTCCATACATTTCCGTTAAATATTTATCAAGAGCTCTTTTCATTAACACACATGCTTTTCTGTTAGTCATTACTACCATAGCTTTAAATTTAAATTTATCAGGTATATTATTTAAATATTCAGATTTTTCCTTTAAATCTATTGTTTGAGTATCCACTAGGATTGATTCTGTAATATATTTTGCCAGTGCGTCTATTCTTTTTGGATTTAAAAGAAATACCTTAATCTCATTTATTATTTTTCTTAACTGCTCATTAGAGATCTTCAGATTATCTTCAAAGTATTCACTGATATCTTCGCCGTCTTTCTCTTTCTTTAAATATTCTTCAGTGTACTCTTTGATTTTTTCTTCATCTAATTGGAATTTTATTCCCTCCTCTCCCTCAGTTATGGATTTATACATTATTGGTAGCGTAAAGCCGTCTCTAATTGAATCAGAAATGAAATAAGCGTCTAAATAATATTCACTTGATTCAGGATAGGAAAATTCCTCTAAAGTATTCTTATAATCTGTTCTGAAAACCGGTGTCCCAGTAAAACCTAAGTTTATGGCATTAGGAAAAGCTAATTTCCTGATAGAAGCCAGGCTACCGTATTGACTTCTGTGGGCCTCATCAATGAGAAATAAGACTTCCCTCTTTTTTGGAGCTCCAAGCTTAAAGCATTCTTCTATCTTGGCTTTATCGTTTAACCTAGATAGGTCTCCCATTACCTTACTATATTTAGACAAGTCGGTATTTTTGAGATACTCTAAGTATTCATCTTTCAATCCACATAGTAGGTTGATTATCCCTTTTCTTTCCTCATTCTCCAATTCTCCTTTTTGGAATTTTTGTATAGTAACTATGTAAATTCCACGAGGAGATTTTTTTCCAATATTAAATTCCGACTCTTTGATCTGTTTAATTATGTCTTGAAGTTCAGCAATACTATTAATTTTATTAATATTCTTATACTGCGTTAAAAACTGATCATCTATTTTAGAAATAGTATCGGAGTGCTGCCTCTCTAAGTCTTGCCTATCTACAATAATAAAAATGACGGGAAATTTGTCTGGATAATTAATAAGGAATTTATACGCAATAAAAAACATAGTATGGGTTTTCCCACTCCCTAACCAATGCCAAATTAAGCCTTTGTTTTTGTCAGACTTACCGTCTAAATATTCACTGATTCTTTCAAAAGATCTCTCCGCAGCCCTATATTGATTATACCTAGCTGCTATTCTATAATAATTGTTATTAGAATTAATAACAAAGACGTAGTATTTAATAAAATTAAGCAAAACATTAGGATCTAAAAGAGCGTATATGTCGTCTTGATTATTTATCTTCCAAACTTGAAGCTTCTTTTCCCTCTTTCCATGCGGATACTCATAGTTAGGATATATGGGAACATAACCCTTCTTCATACCAATAGCTAATCCCAAATGAACCATTTTAGCAAGTTCTGGAGCTTGTCCTTCATATCGTGAGAGTTGAGTTAACGCCTCCTTTTCCGAATCTATAATTGCTTCACTCTTTATTTCAGCAATAGCTAAAGGAATACCATTAACGAATAATGTAAAGTCAGGTTCATCATTGGTTCCTCTAAATCTTAGCTCATGGGCATAAATAAAGGAATTATTTAACACATTATCAAAATCAATAAGCTTTATGTTAAGTAGAGCAGATGGACTACTGGGATCTTCTACAGTTATTCCATGTTTCACATAATTAGAAAATTCCGATAGAGTTGAATTCTGAATATTTCTTATTATTTCCTTTAAAATCTTATTTATTTGAGAATTAGATAGTTTATCAAGTTTATCACTATTTATCTCTTTAATTTTTTTAGATAACTCTTCCTCTATGATATATGAAGGAGAGATACTATGTTCTTTAAGATCAGGGTAAAAGTTGGTAATATTTTTCCACCCCAGTTTTTCTATATTTCCCATAAAGTATTTGTGATCCACTGAAATCTCTGGTCTCATTTTAGGTCGCCTATTGCGATCGAATTTACCCTTATCTTGCCTGTCATTAAGGCCGCTAATAATTTTTCTTTCAATTTCTTCATATAATCTAAATATTTTGTTTCAGTCTCAATTTTGTTATCAATTGTTGTAAGTATTTCTACGATCTTCTTTTGTTCCTCTAGGGGAGGTATAGGAATATAAACTACTTCTATTTCAGACTTAGTTATTCCGCCTATAATACCGTGAAATAAAGATTTAATTTGATTTTGGAATATATTAGAGATAATTATATAATATAGAAATTTTTGATCTATATTACTGGTCTTACTTCTAATTATAAATAAATGTTCATTCACAGCAACTTCCTTTGCAGGAAATTTTTCGAGAAATGCGGCTTTGCCTGTAGTAGCACCATCCTTTACTAATATTATATCTTTTTCCTTTACCTTTCCTGATTTCAAACTATCATAAAATTTTTTAGAAATATATTTTGGTGAATTAAGGATTATTTTTCCATCTGGTGATATATGTTCGCCACCCAGACTTATAACTTCTCCAGTTTCTTTTCCACCACCTTTTTCTCTTTTACCAGATTCTATTTTTGCAATCTCGCTTAATCTCTTTACTTCCCAATCCTTAGGAAATTCACCAATATCAGTCTTTACAAATTCTTTATGCCATATTGATCCAGTAATAAGTAGATGCAATGCTTTTTCTTTTATTACTCTTAATTTTTCAATTAAATTTGTTGTATCTGTAATTATAAAATCTACAGCATTGAGAATTTTAACAATCTTTTTTCTTTCATCTAAAGGGGGCAAAGTAATCTGGAAATTTTCCAAATCGCGTTCTTTAATTGACTCAAATGTTGTACCTGAAGAATATCTCTTAATTTTGAAAGCACTATAAGTTAAATAGTAATATAGATATAATAAATCAGTTTTATTATAAGGTACTATAGCTGCAATTCCTCTACCAATGCAAATTTCACGATCGCTAATATTAATATCTCCTACAGGCGCTCTTACCGAAAATAAAATCGAATCTTTAGGGGCTATTTTTTTACAAATTGTTGTGAAAGTTTTAATAGACGGATAAATGTCTCCGAAATCTTTACTACCCTGAATAAAAGGCAACCCCTGACCTTTATCATTATATGCTGATGATGGTGGTGATTGTCCCATTATAATTTTAGCTAATTCGTTCAACCTCTTTACTTCGCAATCCTTAGGAAATTCACTAAACTCAGTCTCATATTCAGTCAATTTTACTCACCATAATTCTAATTGCTTCTTCCAACTCTCTTTCCTTTTCTTCCCTTTCTTCTCTAATTTCCTCTATGCTGTTCAATAATTCTTCTATTTCTCTTATACTTACAGAATTATTACTTAGAGTTTTTGTAACATAATTAGATACATTTAAATTGTAATCATTTTTAATTATCTCTTCTATATCTACTACACGTGAAAGATTAAGCACTGTCTTAAACTCTCTATACGTCTCTACGATCTTTTGGATATGTTCGTCATCTAGTTTATTTAATTTTCTAACTTCAGGGTGTTTAATATATAGGTCTGTAGCATCTATAAACAATATCTTTCCTTTTCTCTCCTTCTCTTTCTCTTTATTAAGTATCATTATTATACCCGATGCTTGAGTATTATAAAATAGTTTTTCTGGAAGCAAAATTATTGCCTCTATTAAGTCTTCATTGATGATCCTTTCCCTGACTGTCCTCTCTTTCCCTTCTCTAAATAAAGCACCTTGATCTAATACTACCCCAACTTTCTTTTTAGCATAATATAACATTAATTGTACCCATGCCCAATCTGCTGTATTGTTAGGAGTAAAACCATATTTGTAAATTTTACGTAAACTAATATCGTTCCCTATGGATTCTTCGCCATATCCGTCTTGATTCCAAGGGGGATTAGCTACAACATAATCAACTTGAAATTGTGAATTCTCGGCAAACTTAAGCTTCCTTAAACTATCTCCTATTTGTATCTCTACTAAATCGTTCTCAATCCCATGTAGTATGAAGTTTAATTTAGCTATTGCTGCCATGTCCGGGTTATATTCTTGTCCAAATAGTTTGACTCCACCGTTCTTTTCTTTTATATACTTGTAGGCTTCTATTAACATTGCTCCAGATCCCATGGCTGGGTCTAATATGTCAGATCCTGGTTCTGGATCAATCAACCTTATTAATAGTTTAATTACCTCATGTGGAGTATATACTTCTCCCTCTTTACCCTTAGTTGGAGCAAACTGAGCTAAAATATACATGTATGCGTCTCCTATGGCGTCATAATTAACATTGGAAAAATCTAGCTTATCGAAAAGTCTCTTTATCTGATCGAGTTTAGCCTTATGTTCGCTAGTTAAATTTGAAATTCCTAGCTTGTTTAATAAGGCTATCATCAAGTCTTTGCTTATAGTCTCTGGATTTAGTGTAGCGAATTTTATTAGGGCATTTTGGAATTCTACTAAGTAATCATTTTTCTTAGTTATTTCGTTCCATGTTAGAAGTTCCCCAGTATTTTCATCGTACATCTTAAATTTAGAGTTTGCTACAATATAAGCCTCTTTCTTTGAAAGCCCTTCATCTTTAATTATCTGATTAACTTCATCCTCATATTTGTCACTTATGGCTTTATAAAACAGAAATACTAATAATGATCTATAATCTAAACCTAGTCGAATTAAGTCCGCTCCTTGTTTTAAAACTGTAAATAAGTCTCCCTTTGATAGTTCAGATTCTAATAATTGATACTGTACGTACTTTTCGTCTAGAGCACTTTTGATTACTTTAACACAACCTTCTCTTTTTAAAATAGCTAGAAATTCTTTGATCGCTCCTATATGCTCCAGTTTCTTTTCTGTTACTAATTTGGAAAAGAGATTTTCAACGTCTTTCGCAGTAAAAGGTTTATTTTCAAAGTACTCATTTATATACGAATACCTTACTACTGCCCAACTAGGCAAGTTTTTTAAGCAACTGCCTTCTTTTTTCATATATTATTATCACTCTACTCTAGTTTATAAAGCTATTGGTCTATTTCTGTCTATCAATAGACCAGTCTATAAAAATATTTAATAGACTTACCCTAAAGGCTCTAACTAACCTACACATAGCGTTCAAATAGAAATGAAAACTATATAATAATATATGAAGAATACTATCGTCTGCCTCTACTACGTTATCTCCTAACTAAAAAAGTAGCGGAACCGCAAGCGGGATCTAAAATCCTTATCTCTAATGGTTTCAACGGGTTTTTGGAACTCATTTTTTCTAGGTTTTCTCTACTTAATAGGTTTTCTCTACTTAATCCGACTTCGTCTAGTAAGAAGTCGGCAAGCCAGTCTGGGGTGTAATATTCTCCGAGTTTATGCCTAATATCTTCGGGGACTAAATGTTGGTACAACCTTTTAAGCAGGTCTCTAGCTGATTCTGGCTCTAATTGCGGCGTTGCGGGCTCAAACTCGCTGAGTCTTCTCGCTATTTCGGCAATAATATCAGCTAATGCCTTGTCTATTTCATCTAGGTACCACGAGTAATAATCTCCTTCTAAGAAGTTCTCAATGCCAAATATTTTGAATATTCCACCGTTCTCTAAATCTGTAAGAACTCTCTTAAGTCCTTCTAATCCCTCTCTCGCGTACGCGTCGTCAAGTTCCGCGATATAGGATTTGTAGAATCTCCCGCCTCCATAAAGATATACTACCTCTGCTGACAGCAGCTTTAGAATTAATGCGTAATAGGTTTGTATGGCGAAAATTAGTTCGTCGTACTTAATGTTCCCGTTTATGTTGTACTCCTTCGCTAGTTCTTCCAAACTTTTAAGGTTTTCAGGCGAGTATCCGGTTGTTTGCTTGAATAACCTTAACCAATCCTCAAACAAGATCTTTGTCCTGGGGCTTTTAGGCGATAGTAGCTTCTTATACAATTCTACAACGCCTTTGCTAGCTAAAGGAGATTCTGGACCGAATTCTCTCAGAAGTAAATCTACTTTGAGGGCTTTTCTTCTTAGCCCTCTGAACGCCTCTATCAGTTTTATTATAACTTCACGCTTAATGTCGTAAGGGCCCCTCAAAATCCATTGTTTTCTTGTCCTATCATACCTTACGAACGCTATTTTATCGCTTATTATGACACCTAAATACCTATCCTGTTCGGATTCCGACTGCGCCTCTTGCTGAATGTATTTTATTACTTGCTCTTTAGCTTTAGCTATGTCCTTATCTGAGGATAATTTTCCGGGCGCTTTATATTCAACGACAACATGACCATAAAGAGCATCGATTCTAGCTCCTGATACTAAAGTGTATTCGTAGTGACCAACATGTGTGATTCCCAGCGGTTTAAGTATTTTTTCCTCAATGCATTGAGTAGAGACGCGAATTCTGAGCTCTTCTTCGTTGCCAGCACTCCTAACATTATCCCTAAAACACGTGACTATGTCATCAATATTCAACTGAGGAACGGAAAGCCTGTCCATCATATCACCGGGCTCGATAAGATTTTCACTGAAAACGTAATAAAACGTTTTGGTGACAGCTGATTAAAACTACAAAAATAGCTCCTTACGGTGAAAAGACGTAAGGATGATAGTGCAAAACTTTTAGCAATCATGACCTTTTTCCCTTTTTAGATAAGGGAGAGGTAATAAAAACTATTCGGAACGTTCCTTGTGAACTAGGGGGAACATTAGGATCTAGTTAGACGTTCTCTTCTACTTGTACCGACCCCTCTTGTAATTACTCCCATAGGTAATGCTCAATTGGTTATGAGTTTTTATACAATTCTTGAGTAGCCCATGAAGCATGTGAGACCTCAAAGACTTAATTACTCCTCTTCTTTATAATCGCTCAATATGTACATAATAATCAACGGAAAGATCGGCAATTTCCTCTTTTCGTTGGATGACTACCTTAACAGGAAAAGCGATTTGATAAGGAATTTCGAGGAGGGCGTCTTCATCTGGGGCGTCAGCAGGCTCTACTCCGTGGAGAGGCCCGGGACCAAGGTTTTGCTCTACTTAAGTAAGGACGAGGAAAGGGGATTCGACGGCTGCATAGCGTTGGCGGGGGAGATAAGGGAGACCGGGGAGCTCAAGGGGAAGTATTGGCCTGAGGGGGAGTGGCCCTACTACATGGTCCTTAAGGTCTCCGCGATTCCTAAGTCGATAATACGGAGCAGGAATCCCAGGGATTGGAGGTGCGTAAGCAGGCAAGAGCTCAAGGAGAAATACAACATCAGGCCTCTGCCGGGAATTCAGAAAGTGAGTGAGGGAATCGGGAAAGAGATCGAGCGTGAGTTGGCCGCGTTGTGAAGAGGACCTGGGGGAGCCGCTGGCGTGGCGTTGGGCGGCTTCATAGGGATCGTGACAGGCTTCGCGTCGCAACAGGTCCTAGGGAGGATACTTTTAGGCAAAAGTAACAACTGAAAGAAACTAAAACTAAGGAGCTTAGGAGACCTTTAGGAGCCAAAGATGTAACATGTCTATGGCTTCGTCATTGAGCGAGTCACGCACGAGGCACTTGAACGCTATGAAACCGAAAACGCCATCCCATCAAGGCACTCAACGCGCTCAGCACACGCCGGCAGGTAATCACCGCCTTCGCTCCTAACAAGATCCACCCTAACGAATAGTTAGGCGTAACGCCTAACCTCGCTTAATTAAGGCTTAAGAAGTGGAATGCTGGGCAAAATTAATAAGAAACAAGGCGTTGCTTAGTGATGGTTTGAGCGCTCGAGTTGATTTGGATGGGTTGGTTAATCGTGTCGTTACTGAATTGGAGAGTCGTTTAAACAAACCCGGCATCTTCATCCTGGCATCGCCTGGTTGTTCCAGGGGTCGTTTGGTCACCGCGTTGCTTAGGCGCGGTTTGGTTGATGTTGTCTACGCCTACGTTGGGTTTAGGAGTAAGGTTGGCGATGACGTTAGGGGTAGGGTTAATGAGTTCAACAGCGTTGATGAGCTCGCCGGTAAATTAGGCAGCGCCAACGGGCGTGTCGCCGTCGTCGTTAGAAGCACCACGGATGCCGTTAGGTTGAGGGATAAGCTGGGCAAAGCCGAGGTGATCTACCTACCCGAGTACTACAAGGATGCCGCAAAGAAGGTGCTTAAGGGGGTTGACCTTGAGGTTGCTCGGGTTAGGCATGAGGGGCTTGGTGAGGGGATTTCACCGAGCATGTTGAGGGAGGACTTGCCCAGCGATGTTATTAAGTCAATCCGCGAACTAAGCCTTGGTAAGGATGATTTGAAGGATGTAATCAAGGACTTCCTGAGGAAGGCACCAATCGATGTTGCTACCCAGGCAGTGATTACTGGTTTGTCGTTCCTACTTGGGGTTGGTGCTGCTGTTAGCCTAGTTGGTTCGTTAGCGGGCAGGTTCCTTGAGTCCGTGGTGGGTAGGTGGAGGAAGAATAGGGATGAGGTGCTTGGGGGCTTCGTTAGGCTTGTGGATGTGGCTAGGGAGGTTAAGAATTACCTATGTGATGAGCGGCTCTGTGATGAGCGGTTCGAGGCTGTTTTTGATGAGGTTGCCTACGAGTGGGGGTTGAACATTGAGGAGTTCGCAAAGACCATAACAAACATAGCCAACATCGTCGAAGGAAAACAATTAACCGAGGAAGACATAAAGAAAATAATCAACGATAAACTAAAGAGCATCGAGGAGGCGCTGGAGGAGATCGAGGAGGAGTTGAGGGAGGTTAGGGAGAGGGTGGGTGGTTTGTTGGTTGGTGTTGAGGTATTCTTCATTAATGACTTTGAGGATGGTTTGGTGTACCCCACCGTTAAGTTGGTTGGTGGGGAGTTGATGGTTCTTGGGGAGTATGGTTACCACGAGGTTGTTAGGACCGGCTTCTTCAGCACTTTAACGAACGAAGTAAAGCAGAGACTTGGGGCTGGCTCGCTTGTTGTTCTTACGGGGCCTAAGGGTGTTGGTAAGTCAACCCTAGCCACAGTCACAATCTGGAACCTACTCAGGAGTGGTGAGGTGGGCCTGGTTCTACGCATTAGGGAATTGCCTGATGGTGAGGTGGTTGAGAGTTTCAGGTCGTTTATTGAGAACTTCTTGATTAGGGATTGGAAGTACTTCGGTAATCTAATCATCCTTTACGACCCAACCGGCGTGTACGGGCAGATCAGAGGTGTTGAAGCACCAAGCAAGCTCGAGACTACCGTGAGGAATGTTCTCGAAGCCGTTAGGAGGGCTATAGAGAACGCCAAGTCAATCCTGGGTAGGGAGCCAAGTGCGAGGGTTGGTGTCCTAATCATACTACCAACAGACCTATACAACGCACTAAGCAACGACACAAAAGGCAAGTTGGAGAGCTACAGACTCGATGCCCCACTGAATGATACCGAGTTCCTAGCTAAGTTAATCATGGAGTACACGAGAACCAGCGACAAACCAAGTGGGTGCAAGATTAGTAATGAGGAACTCAACAAATTAGCCGGTAAAGTGGCTGGGTTCGACTCCGGCCACGCACTAATAGCCAGGCTCATCGGCGAGGAACTGGCAAGGAGCAACTGCGACGTGGGCAAGATCGGGGAGTTAATCAGTAAAGCCAAGGGCAAAGCCGAGGCATTCATGATACTACACATAAACAGACTATTCAAGGTCCATAAGAGCACTAACACTAACACGGCCAAGGCCTTGGTCGAAATCTTCGCATTGAGGAGGCCATTCATTAATTCAGTGGCACCCGGTGGTCCAATACTGACGCCAGGCATCGTTGGGTTGATAGGTGAGAGGAGAGGTGCGAAGATTCTCTATGATGCTGAGGGTAGGGAGTTGAGGGGTTGGTTAGTTATTAGGCAGCACGACCTAATTGAGGAGGCGATTAAGAAGCTGCTTAAGTGCATTGTAAGTGAGGGTGAGGAATGTAAGGAACTCGGTGATGCACCAGAGCCCTGGAAAACAAGAGGAGTTAGGGGGACATTGATGAAGGTCTTGGAGAATGTAAGGTGTGAAAGTACCGCCGTTGAGTATTTCGTAGGCAAATACGGCAAGGATTTCACAGACGCACTAAGGGATTTCAGCAACTGCTGGAAGAGAGCCGCGTTAATCATTGGGTATGCCTCAACTTGGCATCCTATAGTACATAGGCCCGAGGACTTACCTGAGAGCTTAAGAGGGAACGTTGCTGAGTCCCTTGGTGATGCTTTAAGGGAATGCGATGTTGATTACTACCTACTCGTTAGTAACAAAATGCCATTAATAACAGGAATGGGTCTAGCTTACACACTTGCATTGGCATTCATCGATAAGTACAATGAGGCCGTTGCCGAGGTGAATAGGATCCTTAACATCGCCGGGAGTAGGGGCAGTATTTCTAACGTTGAGAGTTTTTATGGTCTTGGGCTAGCCTCAATAATCGCCTACGCCGCCAGGTTTGACAGGGATGTCAAGTCCAGCGATGCCGATATAGCATTGCACATAGCGTCATTCGCCATACCAAGCGTTGCATTGCCAGACCCCATTATGCCAACACTAAATGCCTTAGAGCCATTGTATGATAAGGCACCACATAGGTACCTCAGACTACTAGCTCTGGCATCGGATATGGAGAACCTCGACCTTTTCACAGTTTGGTACATATTTGATAAGCTGAATGAGATTTTAGACAAGTACGGTGATGCGGTTAAGGAGCACGCCTGGTCCCTCGTACATGCAATAGATGCCTACGCAACCCTGCTTAGGGAATACTTTGGTCATTTCAATCGTGAGGAAGTTGGGTATATGATTGGTAGGGTTGTTGATTTGCTCAATGAGTTGGGTAGGCTCAAGTCCAAGCTGGGCGTAATTGCTTGGGCGGATGCTTTACCCCCAGCGTTAAGGCATGAGTATGTGAGGGGGCTTATGGAGGAGAAACTAGGCATTGATGTGGTTGGTAAGGCTAGTGAGGTCCTTGAGGAACTAAACGATATGAGAGAGAGGGTACAGGAGTTAATGAGAGATGAGGAATTCATGAGCTACGTCGAATCCCGGTCCGTAAAGGCTGATGAGGAGGCAGTTAAGATAGTAATCCTTGATGCAGCATCGCTTCTCAAGCACGCATTGGCGATTTATAGGCTTGATAATAATGAGCTTATTGAGGCGAGGGACCTATTTAACGAGTTAGCTGAGGAGCGTAGGGAGATCGGTGATTACAAAAACGACCTAGTTGATCGTAGTTTGGCATTGCGTGTTAAGGCTGTTGAGGGCTCGTTAGTTGACGATGAGTTGATTAAAAAGTTTCAGCAATTGTACGAGGAGACCTTTAATGTGGAGCATTTCAAGCTCACGGCTGGGTATCTGAGTACTGCATCGGGCACACTTGGTGAGTACCTCGTGTCCCTGGCCCTAACGGGTAACTACGAAATGATCAACAAGCTACTTAAGGAGCAATTGTTGGTGCTGAACGCCGTTAATCTAGTCTCGGTCCTGACTAGGCTTACGCTTAACGCCCTACTCAGTCCAAAGGTTAAGTTAAGCAGTGAGCTTGAGGGTAAGCTTAGCGTCAAGCCTGAGGAGTTGATTGATACCTTTGGATATGATATACTTCGTAACTACCTGCCTGCATTTATGGTTGCCTTCGGGATGATAAGGCCTGAGGATGGGTATGAGGAGTGCATGTCAATTGAGGATTCAACGGAAAAGAAGATCTGTAGAAATGCCGTATTGGTTGCCGCAGATGACAGCGATGCTGTTGGGCGGTTAAGAGGGATGTTAATTGATTATCATAAACAAATTTTACAAATTTTAGAGAATAAGAGGTCGGGTTGGCTTAGGGAGCTTAATTTTGATACCAATGAGTTGATTAGTGAATTTGAGAAGTTGGTGAATGGGCTTGATGGTAAGTCCCTTGTCCAATTACTCGCCATTCATTTTTCAACGGCTCCGTTAGCCCTTATACTCCACGCATTGATTAATGGCAATGGGAAGCTAGTCAAGGCACTTGCACTCTATGGAGCTATTAACTCTTCCAGTAAGTTGCTCGGGAGGTTGTACCTTGAGGCTTACAGGGCGTGTTGCGACTTGAAGAATGAGTCGTTCAGGCATGCCTTAGCCAGGCTCTTCTTCTACCACGTATAGCCCTGGGGAATCGGTCTCGGAGTTCTGGTCCGTTCTATTGTCTAGTTGGCATGGCTCGTGTAATCGAAGTCGTAGTCAGGGTGGTGAGTTGACGCGTAGATGACATCCTCTCCGCAATCAAAATCAGCAGTTATGGGAATCTTAGGGAGGTAATACCAAGAACTCGGTATTAGCGAGAAGTTTTTAATTTTCGACGTCGTCCCACTGAAAAGATGACGAACAGAAAGGGACAGGTCGAACTGGCTAAGGAGGATCTGATCAAGGCGGTCAA
>Ga0081474_119956_pt1 | contig 16996 bp, 15 predicted proteins | sample OneHunmetagenome_2_FD_70978 | JGI IMG/M metagenome (GOLD analysis project Ga0081474, IMG submission 70978) | Ferrous microbial mat communities from One Hundred Spring Plain, Yellowstone National Park, USA v2 (version 2) | ecosystem: Environmental > Aquatic > Non-marine Saline and Alkaline >... | reverse complement strand
GATAATGATTCTTCAAATCCTCGTATAAAAGTGGATCGACGTCAAATCTATTCTTAAAGGAGAATAGCCTCCACCATGGATTCTCCTGTTTCAGCTCTGCAGATATATTATAAGGATCCCACTCAGGACCTCCTTCTCCTAACTCAAAATAATGTCTTAATTCACTAAGCGAGTTGCTAAGAGGAATAAGACAATTGTTTTTAATGTCTGTAAAATGCTTCTTATTTAACCTTCTATTTTCTTTCCATCGTTCAATGAAAAGCCGTGAAAATAATATTGAAAATACTGCGCCCGAAGCGCTAGAAATAAGTAAAAGTAACAATTCCTCCCAGTTCATATAATGTAATACCTCCTTAGTATGATAAATACACGCTGGAAGTTTTTAAAGCATAAATAATTTTATATTTTTATAATTTGATAATAATGAGTGTAGATTGGTACTTTTTAGAACACGTTGCACTTATCATAAGTATAATTTTTAATATACTGCAAGCATTTTCTTTGCATCGTTTTCCTTTTAATTACGTTTATAACCGGTACATCGGCGCACAAGAAAGAAAAAATAAATTTTATGAACCTTTAATTAAGGATCTGAATAGAATTATAGAAAAATTAGAAGATTATCATTCACAATCCCCATCGGAATTTATAGGTTTAGAAGAAAAACATCTTTCATTACTAATATCTAAGAGAACCAAATCAAATATGGAAGAGTTGATAAAAATATTAGATGAAAGTAAAGATGCGTATAATGAGTTAGAATGTAGAGTCTATCCTCACATACTTCTAAGCACTGATATTAAGGAGAGACTAAAGATGGTTGAAAAAAATTATTTAGCTGACTTAAGTGGCACAAGTGTTGGGGGTGATTCTATATTTATTCAAAGATTAATGGATAATGTTGATTCTATAATTAGATATTTCTTAAGATGTACAGAAAAGAATAAGGAAGTAAAATATTCTGAGTTTCCAACAATTCAAGATCTCCTGCAAAATATTGAAAAAGCTCATATTAACCGTGAAGTTGAATCGTTACTTAATATGATTCTTATTCATCTAAAATCTTCTTACACATTTAAAAAAGTGCTAGAATTGCGAAAGCTATGTATTGAACTATCAAAAATCACTCTAAAATTATTGGAAAACGAATCTAAGAAACTCTCATCAAAAATACTAGGCGTAATTTATGGTGCAGGAAATCAGAAATCATTAAATAGTTATATTGAAAAGAGAAAAAATTATGAGCCGAGATATTAAACCCGGCACTCCTAATATACTTATATCTTACCTTTATCGCAAACTTACTCAATTCTGTTTCTTGAACTTCTTCTATATCGACTTCGAATCCAAGCTTTTTACCTATTTTGCAGAGAAGAGTCTTCATTTCAAAGTTTCTTCGTCTTCATTTTTTGATTTTATTACAGTCAATAATCTTATGCATTTTATTTCTCTTTTGTATTTTTATGAAGTTAGTTATTTATATATTTTTAAAATACCTATAGAGCAAAAGCCTCTTTTATTTTTACATACCAACTTACATTATTTTCTTTCCATAAATTTATTCATATTAAAATTGATAAATTGCTTCTTTTACTTTTTCTATATTGCTATCTTCATATTCCTTACTTGGATTTACACGTACAATTCTTAACTCATGTTTCGTGATTAGTTCGCTATCCCCTTCAACTTTTGAAGTTGTTGGCTGTTTTTGTGTAAGCAATATTAGCGTACCAACAAGCTTGTTTCCATTAGTTTTTAAAGGTGTTGAAATATCTACAATGTAAGCTATTACTCTTTCCAGATCCTGCACTGTTATCTTGCTCTTATATTTAGCATCTGCAACTATAATCTCTCCCTTTCGTTCTATTCTATAATCAGGTCTTAATTCACCATCTTTTAACAACATTCTATTCCTTAATTCCTTGGACAGCCTTCCTTCAATATAAGAGGAATTATAAAAGAGTCTTAACTCTTTTTCTACCTCCTCTATAGTTAAGCCTGCATCTACACTTTTAATATTGCTTTGTGAGATTTCTAAAGCTTGAATTATTATTTTTAATGTCCATAATTCAAAAATTTTGCTTGATGGTATAAGTTGAAGTGGCAATTCTGGTTTAAATATCTCGATCCCTGCTACTTGAGAATTATATGATTCATAAAGATCTGCTATAGCTTTAAGCCATATGTTGACACCACTTCTTATTCTTGTTTCTCTTATTAATACGGAGTCCTCAATATTAGCTGATAAAGCTAGATCTAAATATGCCGATACTGGTGTTGAAGTTAGTATGTAGCTGTGTCTTGCTTTTAACAGTTCAACTTGATATTTGATAAGATCAAGACCCTCAACATTTTCTATTTTGCTTATGAGATTATCAATTCCTTTCAGAAGCATGTAGTGAAATTTAGCTATAAGCATCATTGGTATATAAGCTTGATTAAGCTTGGATCTATGGGATGCTATTAATTGTGTCCCTTTAGCTTTTAACTTTAAGGTTTCATTAACATCAATTCTACCCATCTGAGCTTCGTTAATTAGGATTGCATCTTCTGCAATGCGTGGAAGCGGGCCTCTTAGTGCCATCTCAGTATATTTATAAACTATATCACTGTATATGATATTCAAAATATCATCTCGATAAGGTATAATATTAGTTAGAATTACACTTAAGGATTCGAATCCTATTATTGCTGGCAGACCTAAAGCTTCATCAACCATGTACTTAAATTTCTGATCGCCTACTTTTGGTTTAACAATAATGCTATTAAAACCGCAAACTGGTTCGCTTAACTTAAATAAACCAACCCATTGTCCAAAACTAAAATAATTATCTCTTGCTGTTGGAGGAGGAGATTCTATGTCTAATGTTCTTAGTTTTTCTTTAATACTTTTAATGGTCGGTTCAAGAGTCGTGCTTACATACTTTTTAATTCTTTTAAATAACTCCTCAATACAAGATTCACTTAAGTAACTCCCGAATTCCTCTCTAACCCTACTCCTAAATTTGTTCAAATCATATTTCACATTCTCTTGAAGATGTAATCTAAAGTATGCTTTCTCCTCCTGCAAGTTTACTCAGTTTATTAGAGAATTTGATTAATCCAAGATTTTTCATCATTTCAGATAAATCCTTAAGTTCGTTCTTAAGACTCCTCTCTCCCTTTAAAGGAAGCAATTTTAGATTCTCAACTCTGACCTTATCAGCGAGTATATCAATTTGCGGTGCAACATATGACGAGAATGCTTCATCGAGTAATGTTGCCAAATGTTGCGAAGACCAGTTTTCATTAAGGAGAGTTGAGATTGTAATAAACTTAATGATATCAGCCACAGGAGCTTCTGTTACCTCTGCGTCATAGTTATATAATCTCTCATTTATAGCGCATATTATTTTATAGATTAAAGCTAGAATGTCTAAGTAAGTTAATCCTAGATTCGTAGCAAGCTTTTCCAAAATTCCTCTAATGCCGTTGTATTTTTCAAAAGCAGTTTGAAGACTTAAATCTATAAGTACGTAGTCATTGAAAGTAGGTCTCGAAAGATTTTTCAACTCATTCTCTATGATATCTAAATTTACACTTTTCTCTAACTCACAACCTTTTTCCTCTTTAATAAATTCCTTGACTCTTTCGATCCAGCCTTGTGAATTCGGTTCAAATTTAAAGTTTCGTCTCATTTCAACAACAGCAAATCTTCTTAACAAAGCATAGCCCAGCTTAAATAAAAGAGCTTTATCGTAGCTGTTCATTGTAGCGATAATCCTGAATGAATAAGGTACATATAGGTTTCCATTTATTAAAACATCTTTAAAAGCATCACCTAAATTTTCGGTCGATTCAATTAGAGGATTATTTTCTCTATGTTTTATATCCAATAATGTAAAGAGTCTTCCTAAAGCAAGATCTACATTGGCTCTGTTAATTTCATCAATTATTAAAAATGCTGGTACATCCTTATTCTTAAGGCTTCTCCAGCAATCAATAATGGAATTCGTGACCAGCCCTTGTCTGAAAATGCCATTAATATCTCGACCTCCAATAGTATCAAATGGTGTCCACTCAGGATTTCCAGTAACAATACGGGATTCGACACCAAGAGTTTTACATATACTTCCTGAAAGGGTAGTTTTACCAGATCCTGGAGGGCCTGTAATAATAGCATTCTTACCTGCGATGAGATGGATTAATATAAGGGCTTCAAGATGTTTAAGGCCTATGTTTGCTGATTCTTCAACTTTTATTAAATCCTTAAAGATATCTTTTAGATTTGCTGATACCTTAATACAATATTTGGCTAAAATTTCACGTATTCTGTTAGGGTCTGTTCTACTAATTGGAAGTATAGACCCGGGCTTAGTTTTATAAACTCCTTGAATTTCATCTCTAAGATTTTTATAATGTGCATTCAATTGGTAACATTCGTAGCATTCATCAGTATTACATTGAGAACATTTTCTAAGCAAATTTAAAATCTCATCATTAATATATATGTACTCTATTCTAATCCAAACTCTTTTTGGCCATGTATCTCCATATTTATAATCTATGGGCCAGAATTTGCTTTCATCTATAAATTTACTTTCCACATATCCGCTGGCGACCACAGTCTTGATAGTTTTTGTAACATAAAGAAAAACCATATCCCCTTCTTTAATATTATTGTATTCCTTAACTTTGGAATGAAATCCCCACAATAACCTTTTCTTTTTTTCATTCTCAATGCAATGAATAAGTGAATAAGATGAATTTACAGGTCCGCCCTGAAATACATACGCATACATATTTGCGGTGGAGCTCATTTCAGTTTGTTGAATACTTTATAATTAACCGCAATATAAAAAACTCTAAATATATAGGGTAATAAGATTTATTTATTTTCGAAATTGAATATGAAATTGAAGGTATGAATGCTTCCAGCATATGACTTCTAATAATATAACATAGAAATAGCATATATACTTTTATTCTGGTTTTCTTCTGCTGGTTGTACTACATACTTTCAATATCTGTTATTTGTTTACGCAAACTTTAACAGAGCAGAATTTTTGTTTAAATAATAAAAAATCAAAAAATATATTATTCAGAAGTTAGATTAACTTATTAAAGATGCGTGATGTTATGTGAATTTGAGTACGTTAAGGAATTATGCAGATTACAGAACCGACTTTGAGCTTACTCCTGGTAGTATAGCCAACGCTTTCAGAAAGTCTGTTCTTCTCCAAGTTCATGAAGCGTTGTAACCAAAATTACTTCTTACTCAGGTGTTATAGGAAGAAGTACTTAGCTATTCTGCTGAACTTATCAAATCCTTAACATATGCATCGAAAGGGATTTTATAAACGTTTTACTCAATCCTAGGTTTGTAATGAAGAACTTCCTATTTTCTTACATTTAATATCCTATTTGCTAACTTTGAATTGCTCAATTTTCCTAAAAAATTTAGCCTGATATCTTTTCAATTTGATCAGCTAATGCTCTTAATTTATCAGAGAATTCCCTTGCAAGCTGGGCAAACTTTTGTAATTCAGGAGGAGCAATTCCAATGAATAATTCCTTTAGATGACTGTATATTATACTGTATATCTCCTGAGCGTTATTACTCAAAGTCTTTTTCCAAGTTCTATAACAATGGAAACATCTGCCAATACTGCATCCTTAGCTGGAGCAGTTAGCTTCTTTGCTACGAATATTTTGGATGCAGTATGTTAAATAATTGCATTGTTCTGCCGAATTCTTCATCTATTATTGATCTATCAACTTCTTTATCCCAGTTTTTGCATGAAGCGTAAACATAAAATGTTGTATTTCCTATTCTTTTCCATTCCCAGACATCTACCTCAATTGTTCCGCCTCCCCTTGCTGACGACCTTTTATTTAATTCGTAATTGAATTCCATGGATTTTAGATTCTTACCTACAATTTCCTCTAAGATTTTCCATTTAGGCTTTTTACCTTCAAACTCTTTAACTTCTTTAGGAGCGACAAATGGGGGGCAGTTCTGAGCTCTGCTTCGAACGAAGGTATACTCTCTTCAATGATCTCTTCCGAGAGGTCAACTTAGCTATGAATTCCTCTTCAAGAAACGGAGCAGGAATTATTTTATTAGACCATAAAATTCCTGAATTATTGAGTGTTTCAAGAAGATTTTTCATCCTTTTACTTTGCTTTTCTTTTTCATCCGGCTTTAAACTATAAAGACTTATGCCTGTTGCAAGTTCATATAATGTGTAATCAGAATAAATATCAAGAATTTTATATACCGAGCCGCTAATTGTTAGAGCATGAGATTTCAGTTTTAGTCTTTCTAGAATTATGATTAGGTCTTTCTTGTCCCCATCTTCTAGTCTCTCGATATACCTTTTTTTGAAATATTTATAACAAGCCTTTCTAAACTTATCATAATACTTCACCTCGATATTAACTAATAATTTGACTGTCCCCTCTTTGAAAGTACTTTCATTGGTAGAATATTCATGAGTATGAAGATTTTCTAAAAATATTACTGCGGATTTGGAAGCCTCAAAGGCATCCTTTCCGCTAAGCTTTGTTGCTATCTCGCTTGTTACGGAATTTATGGTATAATCTTTATTTAAATTGGTGAGTAAGGCGATAAATATTGAATATAGTAATTCTATGTAAAGCCCAATAGCCTTCGCATCCGTATCAATCCAATCCTCTTTGAACCAAGAAGGGATTTCCATCTTTCAAATTCACTTCATATAATTTTATCATTTTTTAAAAATTAAAAAAATTTATTCCTTACTTATTCAACATTTCAAATATCCGTTTCTTACATAGCAAAAATTTACTTTAATGCAAGATTATAGTGCATTGGTTGGTACGGTAATAATGTAATAGAGTTATTATTGAAACGAGTCAAACAATTATAAGCTTAAAGAGAATTAAAATATACGAACTAAGAAATCACATAAAATTAAAAGAAAAGAAAGTTATTACAATTATAATAAAATGGAAAAAGATGCGTATAGCGAGATATGTAAAGGCTTAAAATTGTGCCCTAGATTGGTTCCTACTCCTTTGTGGAGTTATTCATTAGCTAATTTGGTTAGAATTGAGCCTAAGTTCATCGATGCCATTAAAGAAGGTTATTCCAAAGTTATAGAAGAGGCAAGAAATTGGTGGTTTAGCTTAAATAGAAAAGGGAAATGTAAGGCGTGCGGAGAATTTATTGAAAAAGAAGAAATAGATGAAGATTGGTTTTACTATATTAAAGATTCTAGTGGAATTGCTTATCTTAGAAATCTTAGATTACTTTGCAGAAATTGCCATTTGGCTAAGCATCAAGGATTTGCTGGAGTGATAAAGAAAAGTAAAGAAGCATTAATACAATTTGCAAAGGTAAACAAGTTGAGCATCGAAGAAGCTAGTAAAATAATAAGTGAAGCCTTTAATATTCGTTCGAACCTGAACAATTTAGGGAAATGGAGTTTTAAAATAGAAAAGTTCAAAGGGTTAAAGAATAGGGAGATCGAGGAACTTCTTGAATTTATGTATAACGGAAAATATATTATAGATAGTTGGATTTCTTATATTTATCCTAAATATTATCAAGAAGTGGAACCGAGAATAAATGAAGAGACTTTAAATATACTAAAATCTGTAGCATTAAGTTCAAACGCATCTATTCAAGACTTAATGGTTACTCTTTTAAATCTTATTAATAATACATTAACAGAGCATAAAATTAAGGTTTTGAAAAAGGAATTTAAGCAATACATGAACCTTATTTTGAAACCAGGAGCTTTTAGATATTCTCACTACTATCCCAATGTTCGAGAATTACAAGATTTAATAAAAAATATAATGCAACATCGAGAAGTTAGTATAAGATACATACCCGCAATATTGAAAGGAAAATGGTTTTTCTTCGTTCCTTCTTATGATTGCCCTACGTTGTTTGTAGAAATAATTTATAGGCTCAAAGAAGAGAAGATAGCTTATAGTGGAAAAATACCAGCATTAAGAGAAAGCTATAGGGAAGATAAATTACCTGTAATGTTTGATGTCCCTTCAGTATTTGCGCTTAATACATTAATTAGGGTCGCTGAAATAATAAAAGAGGGATTGGAAGTGAAAAACCTAGCAAGAAAAATTTATTTTAAACCAGATGTCTTTATGGAAAAAGAAATTTATTCAAAAAAAGAATTAAAACCGTATATATTTATATATTAGAATAATAGATTTAAAGATATATTTACGAAAATTTAAAACCAAATAATTTTTATATGTAGTTAATATATAAGAAATTTGTTAGATTTATTTTGCAATTATTTCATTAATATTTTAAAAGAATCAAGTCATAATTAACTTTAGTAAGTGATACTTTATTACTTTCCTTTTTATATTAAATATTTGTAATAAATTTTTCATAACAAATAATAATTTTGAAGTATGCTCTTTACTTATATTTAATCTTAGAAATTTTTGCAGTTATTTTTAATATTTATTTTAGTAATAGATTCAATTATTTAAATAAAGATTAGAATAGCTATTAATTGTAAAAATAAGCCATCATTCTTAAATTTTTTTAATTTTCTTGAATTTATCGATTTAAGATCATTAATACCATCTTGGGAAACCATATAACCCGATGAGTTGATTCTCTATAATTTCAAAGTTTTCTTTAAGTTCATTAATTAATGGCTCAAGGTTTAGACCCATATACTCTTCTATTTGTTTAATATTGGGATAATCAAGAATTTCCAATGCTTCCCATGCTCCTGTTTTATAGGGAAATCTAGTTGACATTTTGTTAGACCATTCAAACCTCACATATTTATTTAATGTTCTGAAAATATCTATTAGCTTATTTCCATAAGCTTTGTTTAACCCCGAAAACATATTAACCAATAAAATACTCTCTGGATAATAATTAGGCGAGCGTCCTGCATCACTTAGGACTATTTCATGCAGAACTTCTGATGCGATTCTCTCCATTCCATAAAGCTTATCTTCAAATAAATCTCTCTTTAAAGTGTTGTACCAAGCTTTAAAATCGGAACCTAATGAATAATACAATCCGTAGACCAATCGAGCTTTAGTTGTAAAAGCAAAGCTAGGGATAACCAAAACATCTAAACGGTTGTATTCTTTTTTACTAATAAATTTTTTTAAAGTATTACCTAGCATGGTTAAGAATATACGATATCCTTTATATTCACCAATTTCTATGTAACCAAATCCTTTTAGTAAACGTAATGATACGTTAATTTCAGTTTCACTAGCATTTAATTCTTTCTTGAGTTCCAGCATAAATTTCTTTAAGCTCTCCCCTACTGTTCTACTTTTTCTAATTTTATCAAGATTATCCTTAGTTAATGAGATCGTGTATTCGCTAGGAATTGGTTCTTTCTTTAAATTCTGTAAGCTTAGAAGCAGAATTTTCTGTAATCTGTACTTAATCATAGCATTGCTTTGTTTCTTCTTGCCCTTCTTTAAACTTCTATGGGGAGTACTAAATAACTCATCTATTAATGGAATTTTCTTTTTTTTAATAGGAATAAGGTTCTCTAAATACATTTTTCCTATATATTCTTTTCTTCAGGCTTATTTTTATATTTATTGTAATAAACCCTCTGAAACTGTCTCCTATCATAATTTTTTTATTGGTATTTCTTATTTTTAACATTAATCAAAGGTTTATATATTTGATTAATATATATTTATCCTGAGCATGAGTACAACATTTTTCCAATTTGAGCCTAAAGCCGAAAATCTTACTAACAATGCTTTAGAACAGATTAAAATCTCGATAGGACCTACTGCAATTGCTTATAATGCAATTATGAAAGAGGTTGAAAAAATTGTTAAAGGAAATAAGTTTTTCTCGTCTATATATATTGAAGGATTTTATGGTGCTGGTAAAACACTAGTACTAAGAAAGGTTATTTATGATGTAATGTCAGGTCCTAATAAAGAATTATTTAAGGAAATTATCCCCTTATACTTTTACTTGGGTGAGACCGACTTTCTTCCAATGAGTGCTGCTGAGGAATATCTGGCTGAGCTAAAATCTTACGTTGAAGGAGGAATTGAAAGTGCTGTAACCATTGGCAAAAGAGAAGATTGGGTGAAAAGAGAAAAAATTCTTGAAGAATGTATAAGTAAAGTTAAGAATGGAATAAATAAAAGTGAGCCTAGAGATGAGCTTAAAATATTCATTGAGGTTCTTAAAGAGTTAAATAAAAATAAATATTATCCCTTGGTAGTTTTTGATGAGTTTGAAAGAGTTATTTATACTGGAGATGGTTTGAAAACAGATGTAGCCCGTATAGCATTTTCTGAATTTTGCAAGACGTACTTAGAATTAACGAGAGGACACTTGTTCTTAGGCATTTTTGTCTTGACAAGCACAAAACCTATTTCAGATCTGCTTATCGAAGCTTACAAGGAAAGGAAACCGCACATTAAAGATATAGCTCAATATTTAGCAATTCCTGAAGATTTGCTTGTTAAAGATTTCCCTATGACTCGTCTTCATATAGTATATGACTTTGATTATACACTTTCGTGGAATGAGAGACAACTTGAAGACCTAACTAAAAGTACTAATATGAACTTTGATGAACGTTTATTAAAAGTTATTTCATTAGTACTTCCTATGCCTAGGACTGTTTTCCAGATTGGTAAACTAATAAGCTTAACTTCAGAAGTAAGTAGAGCGAAAATATCTATAGACATATTATATCTAATAATAGAAAGTAAAATTAAACAGCTAATAGATAGGCTTAAAAAGGAATATTTAAAAGACGGAAGACCAAGACCTATTATTCCTCCAAGAACAAAATGGCTTGAAAGATTCGAGAATCTGCTTAAAAACGGCTATTATTACATCTCAACAAGAAATCTAGATGTAAAACAGATAGCTAGTGTATTAGATCTTAAAGTAAAAGAAGTTCAAAGAGAATTTCAAACAGTAGAAGGCGAAACGTCACAGAAAAAACCAAAAGATGCTACAACTATATTTAAACAGAAAATTACTGAAATTATTCATAAGCTGTATGAAGTAAACCTTTATGAAAGGATTGGACCCGGAGAATATATTATTAATCCACCCATATTTGCTTTTGCACTTGATATAGATAAATTACCTGATGGTTCACCTGCAAGCTTAGATATACTTATTGATAAGATTAAGCTTAAAATTAAAGAAAATAGAGAATCCAAAAGAAAGTATAAAGGAAAAGAAAAATCTTCCGAACAAAAATGAAGAAACTTATTGTTAGCGGACATTGATCGAATGTCTTTTAGCATTACAAAACTTGGTGACAATTTAAAATGAAAAAGATTGGCATCATCGCAGATGACAGCAGTGAAACAAGAGCTAAAGGAATTCTTTATAGTGGACTTGAAGATCAATCAAGGCTCTTAACATTTGCAAGAGAAGATACTAAATACATTCCAAATATACATAATAACCAAAGAATAAAGGAAGAAGAATAATGTACTATCCAATTAATTTTGTATCACCTTTTGCAACATTATTTGATTGTAATGATGAATTTACTCCTGCAGTATATGTTGGAGGAGAGGAAATTGAATATAATATGTCTTATAATGTTAAACTAAAGTTTGTTCATTCGAAACCTCCTGCTGAACGCAAGGAAGGCTCTATGGTATCTCTTTATGCATTGCTATATAGGCCTCTTGGCGAGAGAGCTATTATAAAGCTTGGATGCGTAAGCACATCTTCATGGGATTGTGCTGGCTTATTATGGGCTCAAGCACCATTACATGCAAGAATAATTGGTGTATTTCATTTAGCAAAAGAGATTGAATTGGAACATATAGAAGAAAAATGCGTTGAAATATTGAAAAATGATAATAGCTTAAATAAACGATTCAAATTTACTACCAAATTGCCTAAAACAATTAAAATAATAAATATGTGGAATTACCCAGAATATCTTAACATAAACGATTATTCTGAAGATATAAAAAAGGTAAAAGATATTTTACTTAATTACCTTACTAAATTAGAATACCTTGAGCTTCTTTACTATAATGATATGTGGCTCGAACCTCCAAAATTGCATCTTAATATTGGAGGACAAATAAGTGAACTCAATGATTTGAGGAAAGAAAAAGACCGCACATTTGATGGCAATTTAATAGTAACTCCTATAGGAATATGCATATTTAACATAAAAATGAATGGGCAATATAAAATTTACATCGATGTAGCGAGAAAATTCGCCTACAATACTCGTTTGGAAGTCAAAGAAAAAAAGTTTATTACAGTAGCATGAATCTATTAGTTGAGGCATACGCTCTAGATTACGAATTTAAAACAAATAAAGCTACTAGATTGATAGTTAATGAAAAGAATCTAAGAAAGCTTTTAACTTCTTTATCTAAGGATGGTATACTTTATTCTTTCCCACATAAATATAGAGGAGAATACGAAATTTATGCTATTGGACCCGTGGATGTTAAGAAGTACAACGCAATTAAAGCTTCTTCAACACGCATTGAGGATTTATCTCCGAATATTAGAGAAGAAATAGCTTATAGGGCTTTCCGTCAATTTTTATATAAAAATGGATTTAAGCAAGGTTCCTCATCTAAGATTTACAATCCTAATGAAGTTCTCCATAACTATGATTCATTAAAAATTTATAAAGCAATTATTTCAGGTTTTGACTCTTTAAATGGAAAAATTCATTTATTTATAGATGCTTCAAGAAGGATGGAATTTGTATATCCGATAAACGATCTTGAGAAGTATTCTTATAATAAATTGGATGAGCTCAACTGGTTGAAGGTGCTTGATTCGACGACATCGTTCATAGTCAACATAGATGCTCAACTTCAACATTACAAAGATATTAGAAGTATAAATGAGATAGTTGAAAGATCAAGAAGATTTTTAACTTACTTAAATGAAACAGGTCGAATCCCACTTGAACAAGCCAGGATAGAATTTGATAGGGAGGATTTATTTGAATATGGCTTAATACCGAAGAGCCCAAAATTAAGGCAGGAAGCCCGTATTGAAGGTCTTTTATTACCAGTTGATGGTGATGGGAACATAATATTTCTACCTAAAAATGTATTGGTTCCAGTTGCTTCAATGGAGTATGTAAAATTACTTACTGATTCAGCTACTGAGATTTATGAAAACCTAAAAATTGCTCCTCACAAAAGACACGAGGAAATTAATAGTTTCTTAAATGATTTTAATTACTTAGAATTAGATGACCTAGCAGTAAAAATATCTACAACTCCTACTAAAGTGAAAATAAATAAAGCTGATAAAATTTACTTGGAAGGCATATCGATAGGCAAGGATCTATTTTCAAAAATAACCAAATGGAATGTAATTGAAAAACTTGAGCAGTATAAAAAGGATATTGCTTTCTATTTGATTGGATACAACGAAGATATTTTTTATATAGCCAATAAACTTCGAAAGCAAGGTTTTAATATTCGAAACCGAGATATACATTTGATTGACGATTTGAATGATCTTGATAAACTGTCTTTTATTGAAACAAATCAACAGCTTAAAAATAAAGTTGTGCTGGTAGTAGGTCCTCAAGACATAGATCAGGCAAGCGATGAAAAGCTCAGAAATGAAATAGAATATGAGTTTATATCCAAAGGAATCTTCTGTTGGTATCTATCTACAAGAAATAAAAATCCCGCGATATTAGATTATAAATTACAAGTTGTGCTGAGGGAGTTAGCAGCCAGACTTAACACTTTTTCACACAATCTCTTACCGCTCATTATACAAGGAAATCAGATCAAAAAAATAATAGGTATAGATGCAACTACATGCGAGCTATCCCGAAGCCAATTACGTATTGCCACAGCTATTCTAATATTTGATGTTATTAAAGCTTCCTATAAAGTTGACTTTAATTCCTATGTTTCCGACCGTGGTGAGGACGCAGCTATAGCAGAAACAATAAAAAAGGAATTATTAGAAAAAAATTACGATGAACTCACGTTAGTTTATCTTAACAGAGCCAGACCCAATAGTGTACTTTCATATCTTAATGATGAAGAAATTGATGAAATACTTAACCGGGCCATCATTATAGGAGCCACCCAAACACATAATTACTCAAGAATTCTCATGGAAGGGGGTCATGGTTTGACTAATCCTGAATTACTCTCGTACTTTTCATTGTATGATAACAGAGATGTAAAAGTTGCTGGAACACTAGTTAGTATATCAAAGTATTTAGCTATAACAACCACAACTACTAAAATTTCAGATCTTACTGTGAAGCCTGTATTATTTACAATACTTATTGGAGGAAATTATAAAAGCATTCCAAATCTTTCTAAAGAAATTCTGAATTATTCTATTACACAATGCTTATTAAACAATACTTCAATAACATGGCTTCACTCATTACCATGGCCGCTTCACCATGTTGATAAAATACTAAAAAGGGCTCAAAGATTAGCCCCAGATGAGCTCTTGGGCATGCTAAATAATGCAAATATATTACGAGTTTTGTAGCCATGTATGATTATTTACATATAATTTTGCTTTTAGTATTTATGCAAATCTAAATGATATAAGATAAAAGAACTTTAAAAATGAATAAATTTAAGAAATTTGTGAAAATAATATTAAACTTTTTAGGTTATTATACAAAAGCAAAAAATAGGGAATCATAATTAACCCGTTTAATTCCTTATATCTAATTGAAAGAAGCCTTGTGAATTACTAGTTTCTTTGAATTCATGGTAAATTTTTCTTTCCATTTATCATAAATCATTTTCGCTATTTTTTCAGAATCTTTTCTTATATCCTCAGAGGAAAATCTATAGACATCATATCCTTAGGATTCAAGATAATTAACCTTCTATAATCTTTATTCAGCTACATCTTTTCTATAATGTACAAGTCCTTTAACTTCTACAATATTAGGTTCAATTAGAAAATTAACAATATGGTGTATATAAGTAATCTGTTTCTCGATATCACTCATCTTTATAGCTATAGTGTGGACGCTTGACCATTAAGTATTATTGTGCATTTAAAAATGTTTAAATCTTCAGATGAAGCGTAAAATTATGCAAATAACTTGCTGAGTATTTCGTAAACCTTCAGGTAAGCTTTCTCGGCATTATTTTCATCAATTTTCTCTCCCAATTCAATTACTAAAAATCCATAAGAATCAGCTTCTTTTCTAGCAGAATCCGAAAGTGATTTCGCTACTATAACTTTTAAATGTGATACTGGTTTCATTATATTTATTCTTCCTTTTTCTTCCCTGATAACCTTAACTTCTACAGGGTCGTCTAAATTCTTGCAAGAAGCATATACTATAAATTTTGTATTCCCTATATTCTTTTCACCCCATACATCTATCTCAATTTCAGTACCCGCTTTAGTAGTAAATTTACCAACTTTAACTGAAAAACCTAAATCCTTTTATACACTTGCAACAGTGGCTTCAAGCAAGTCCTTACTTAATTTTTTATCTATATAGAGTTTTGGACCTAAAACTCTATGGAAAATTTATTCTCGAGAATTTTTAAGAAGTTTTCGTGAAGTTTGCTTCTATATGTATTTGATGCAATAATTATACTTGTTTTTTCTTCATCTAAAAAATCCACACTGCTCTACTTACTTCATATTTTTCAAGAAAATCAAGTATTGAAGATGATGGCATTCCATGAACAGCTACAACTTTTATGCCTTCTCCAGCATACTTTAGAGGACCGCTAATATTCTTTGGCCATGCCGAAAAGAAAATATAAATAGGATTTTCTAAATCCTTTCTGAATGCGCAGTACCAATCCTTGTCTCCTTCGAGATATCTGTATCCTGCCTTCCCAAAGGCTTCTTTAAAATGTTGATGTATCCTTTCATCTTTAACATCATTTATCTCTATATTATCTAAGTTTTGCAAGAAACATAAACTATGAATTGCATCTTAAAAGGAGGAGTCTCTATAGCTAAGCTAAGTTCCAATAAACAAAATTAATTCTTCATTCTTTAATCGTTGAATCTTTGTTTCTTGCTTAACGATCCAATTTTTTCTAAAAAGGCATATTTAAAAACCTAGCAAAGAAATCATGCTTAAATTGCTGAAGTTTAAAGATATTAAGAAGGATTGTATGTAGCCAAGAAGTGCCGCATAAGCTATCTTGAACTAAAAAGTAGATTATGAAGAATAGAACTTTTAATTTTGCAAGAAAATCCTATAAAAAACTAGCAAAGCTAATTAACTTTTGAGATTTGGAGCTTTCTTGAAAAGAACATCATAAAACAAAACTTTTAAATATATAAATTATTCAAAGTCTACTATTCTTTTTTAATAGTATTGAAAGCTGAAAATACAAAATTAATTCCTCATAAAATACTATATTTATTATTTATCCAAATAATATCGCTAAAATTATAGTAACCCATGTTGTTATTTGAACTCCTAAAAGCCAAAGAAATCTATTATCTATTTTTTTATCAAGCCCATTTATTCTATTTTCAACCCCATTCATTCTATTATTCATTTCACTTCTTAAAGAATCTTTTCTGGTGTTAAGTTCATTCCTTGTAGCTATTACTTCGTTTCGCAAAGCATTAATATCGCTTTTAAAATCGTCCATTCTTTTAGATAATTCTTCAACCTTTCCTTCCAATCTTGATAGCCTTTCCGCCTCTACAATATCCACAACAATATTAATAAACTAACTATAAAAGCTTACACTAAAAATTATGATGTAAAAGCTTCTCTTAGTTATAAAACATTTTATGAACTTTTTTAATTACTTAACTTCTTCTTATAATCAATATTATCAATATAAAAATAAATTGTTTATTTAAAAATTTTAATTTTTTCTATTCTTTATATTTTTAAAATTTAACTTTCATATTTTATTATTTTTGGGGGACATGGGTGTGGGAAACATTTTAATACTTAGCTTTTGTTAATATTATATGATAGGGGAAATTTTGTTAAGGAAAGCTGACGAAAAGGGTAGAATTTTAATTTCGGAATTTAAGGAA
>Ga0081474_124666_pt1 | contig 17060 bp, 10 predicted proteins | sample OneHunmetagenome_2_FD_70978 | JGI IMG/M metagenome (GOLD analysis project Ga0081474, IMG submission 70978) | Ferrous microbial mat communities from One Hundred Spring Plain, Yellowstone National Park, USA v2 (version 2) | ecosystem: Environmental > Aquatic > Non-marine Saline and Alkaline >... | reverse complement strand
AATCGAAGATAATTGTTTGGTCTCGTGTCATGGTAGGCCCAAATCCAGTCCAGTGTTTTTTAGTGAGTATGCTTCCAATCGTTTGGAAAATGCTCTCTTTCAATCCTCTTCTGAGTTTAAGAAGTGAAAAAGGTGAATATACGAATATTTTTGGCTAGTTTCAAATCCTTATAGGTATTCTACAAACAAGTTTTAATGGAATTGGAGCTTTGCGAATAATCTAGTTTCAAATCCTTATAGGTATTCTACAAACGCTGGTAAAGTAATAGGATTAGCTGGGCTAGGTAAAGGGTTTCAAATCCTTATAGGTATTCTACAAACTCTTAAGAAGTTCTTCTCTAGCAAATTCTGCTTTTTCGGTTTCAAATCCTTATAGGTATTCTACAAACTAATACTGGTCTTCTATCTTCCAACATTCTTGATGGGTTTCAAATCCTTATAGGTATTCTACAAACGATAAACACTGAATTATATTGTTCAATCTTTTATGATGTTTCAAATCCTTATAGGTATTCTACAAACTAGTAAATCAAAAAGGTTACGAAAATTTGAAAATGGGTTTCAAATCCTTATAGGTATTCTACAAACCTGTTCCATTTTGCAGATTGATTTGAATTTGAAGAGTAGTTTCAAATCCTTATAGGTATTCTACAAACTCTAGGTAAATCTAAAACATTAGTAGCTCCTTTATGTGTTTCAAATCCTTATAGGTATTCTACAAACATCTATCGCAAATTTTACTACACAGTCATCAATAGCTGTTTCAAATCCTTATAGGTATTCTACAAACCATATGAATCCTCGCCGTATTTTTCTAAAATCCTCCAGTTTCAAATCCTTATAGGTATTCTACAAACCTGTTAAACAATATGGCGGTTTATCCACATTCAAAAAGCGTTTCAAATCCTTATAGGTATTCTACAAACTTGCTGAATTACTAATATAACATGCAAAACAATTTGGGTTTCAAATCCTTATAGGTATTCTACAAACCTCTTGCTAACTTCAATGCTACGGCCGGCCAGATAGAGTTTCAAATCCTTATAGGTATTCTACAAACGAAACCAAAAAGGCAAATATTATCCTGTTTCTTTAGCTGTTTCAAATCCTTATAGGTATTCTACAAACTTGACGAGGCCTTTTTGAGGCCTGGTCGTATTGATTCTCGTTTCAAATCCTTATAGGTATTCTACAAACAGTAAATTAACATAATGCGGTAAGTATGCGTTTATGAGTTTCAAATCCTTATAGGTATTCTACAAACGTTGATATATAAAACCTTTCTAGGACTTCGTTATAGGTTTCAAATCCTTATAGGTATTCTACAAACTTGCTTAAGAAAGTCATATCCACCTATACTCTGTTTCAAATCCTTATAGGTATTCTACAAACGCGTCTTCAACTTTTTCTTTCAATTCCTCTTCACTTTGTTTCAAATCCTTATAGGTATTCTACAAACTATATTAGATGGTTTATTATTTTCACATGGCAAGTGAAAGTTTCAAATCCTTATAGGTATTCTACAAACTTTCCAAAAGAGGATTTTTTGGAAAAAATCTTAAGCTGTTTCAAATCCTTATAGGTATTCTACAAACCAGTAAAATAAAAAGCATGTGCTTAATGGTTATTCGGTTTCAAATCCTTATAGGTATTCTACAAACTTTTGTATTCGTCCCTTTCTCTAATGAATGTATGTAAGTTTCAAATCCTTATAGGTATTCTACAAACTCTTATTCTTGAAGTTAAGGAGGCATACAATGCAGAGTTTCAAATCCTTATAGGTATTCTACAAACTTCCGTCAATGAATCCTAATGGATTCCACTTGGCTAGTTTCAAATCCTTATAGGTATTCTACAAACTTGAACATAATGAACGAGCGTATTTTTGTTGATGCAGATGGGTTTCAAATCCTTATAGGTATTCTACAAACGTTTTTCACAAAGCCAACAGAATACTGTTGCCCAGGTTTCAAATCCTTATAGGTATTCTACAAACCTGTCCTAGAGCAATATATATGCACTTTTTGGCCTTTGAGTTTCAAATCCTTATAGGTATTCTACAAACCATTACGACAGCGTAAGGAATATTGCTATGTTGTTGTATGTTTCAAATCCTTATAGGTATTCTACAAACTATTCTGCAAGTTATGGCCCTTTGGCGAAGGTTTTGGTTTCAAATCCTTATAGGTATTCTACAAACTTTTAATTCAATCATGTTTTCGCCATTGAATTAAAGTTTCAAATCCTTATAGGTATTCTACAAACGTTTAAGTGTATTAAAACGCATTGCGTATGTAAAAAGTTTCAAATCCTTATAGGTATTCTACAAACTATTTGCCCTAGTTTAGAATTAAGTATTTTGTTTTTGTTTCAAATCCTTATAGGTATTCTACAAACCAGCTTTAAAATTAGCTTTCGCAATATTGTATTTAAAGTTTCAAATCCTTATAGGTATTCTACAAACACGTTATTGGGTTTAGCAATCATTACCATAATAGAAGTTTCAAATCCTTATAGGTATTCTACAAACCCGGTTTCTGGCTCTATTATAGGTGCATATCTGAAAGTTTCAAATCCTTATAGGTATTCTACAAACTTGAATTTGCAAAGTATAATTGTTCTGCAAAGCGTGTTTCAAATCCTTATAGGTATTCTACAAACTGTTGAGCTGGAAGCTTAGCTAATTTATATTTTTTTTAAGTTTCAAATCCTTATAGGTATTCTACAAACTCGCCTGGCTTGATTTGCAAGTTGCCCTAAGCTTTAAGTTTCAAATCCTTATAGGTATTCTACAAACAAATACAAGGCGGCCAGGCTCCTTACACAATCACGCGTTTCAAATCCTTATAGGTATTCTACAAACGTGATAAAACCTTAACCATTCTTTGGTTATTCAGAAGTTTCAAATCCTTATAGGTATTCTACAAACAGGTTGGCTTGTTAAAGTACTTACGCTTGCAATACTGTTTCAAATCCTTATAGGTATTCTACAAACTAGTCGAACTCAGAAAAGTAAGAAGCGAGCCTTTGAGTTTCAAATCCTTATAGGTATTCTACAAACTTCTTGGTCTACTTGGGTTGCTGACAAGCAAAGAGCTGTTTCAAATCCTTATAGGTATTCTACAAACTGGGGAATCTTAGCGAGAGAAGACTGAATAGACTGATTGAGTTTCAAATCCTTATAGGTATTCTACAAACACAAAGGAGGGGTGGAAAAGTTTTAAAGAGCTAAACTAGTTTCAAATCCTTATAGGTATTCTACAAACTCTGAAACACTCGATGAAATTCTTGAAACTTACGGTAGTTTCAAATCCTTATAGGTATTCTACAAACTAGCTTGGTCTGAATCTATTACACAGACACATAAAGGTTTCAAATCCTTATAGGTATTCTACAAACAAGGATATTATTCACCAACTGCAAACGATGATACTGAGTTTCAAATCCTTATAGGTATTCTACAAACCTTGACTTGTCCGAGATGTTATACGAAACTCTCCTTGGTTTCAAATCCTTATAGGTATTCTACAAACTTAGAAAAATATGCTCAGGAGCTTAGTGAAGAAGAATGTTTCAAATCCTTATAGGTATTCTACAAACGTTGTCATGGCTATGTTCATAATCGTCGACCTTCCTTAGTTTCAAATCCTTATAGGTATTCTACAAACTAATACTACATATCATTTTTCCTTTTTCATAAAAATGTTTCAAATCCTTATAGGTATTCTACAAACAAGTTATTGTTAATATATTTACTGCAGTCGTTGAAGTGTTTCAAATCCTTATAGGTATTCTACAAACGCAACAATAACATCTGCCACAATATCCTTAAGATTGGGTTTCAAATCCTTATAGGTATTCTACAAACTTCCAACTACTCTTTTTGATCGGATAAATTTGAATAAGTTTCAAATCCTTATAGGTATTCTACAAACTAGAAATCCTGACCCCCCATCGGAATGCTTTCAATCAGTTTCAAATCCTTATAGGTATTCTACAAACCCAATAATCCTTTACATAATTTACACTTGTTTTAAAGTTTCAAATCCTTATAGGTATTCTACAAACAACCTAAACACTAAACCAATAATCACACTCGACGTCATGTTTCAAATCCTTATAGGTATTCTACAAACTTAGAAAACATTATAAACTTAAAGAAATTGAATATTTGTTTCAAATCCTTATAGGTATTCTACAAACGCATAGGAATAATAGGTTCGGCAGGTTACTTAATCTAGTTTCAAATCCTTATAGGTATTCTACAAACGATAACCTAAGCAAAACAGATCCTAAAAGCTAAAAGCGTTTCAAATCCTTATAGGTATTCTACAAACCATTCCATCAATAACTCACGCTGTGTTATGCTAGGCTGTTTCAAATCCTTATAGGTATTCTACAAACTTACACTACCGTCTTTGAATGCAAGTATATTTATCCTGTTTCAAATCCTTATAGGTATTCTACAAACAAGGCCCCCAACCTCTGGGGCGGAAGGGGGGAAGTGGGTTTCAAATCCTTATAGGTATTCTACAAACACTCATGATTCTTTCTTTAATTCAATTATTATTGAATGTTTCAAATCCTTATAGGTATTCTACAAACTTTCTGGTGCTAACTTTACTTTAATCGTCATAGGGAATGTTTCAAATCCTTATAGGTATTCTACAAACAGATTTTTTGGATGAAGAACGATTTAAGCGTATTTAGTTTCAAATCCTTATAGGTATTCTACAAACATGAAGTAAATTCCTTACCACCTGCTGCTGTTATGGGTTTGTTTCAAATCCTTATAGGTATTCTACAAACAGAGTGTAGTAAGGATGTAATATATCCATGTAAATAGTTTCAAATCCTTATAGGTATTCTACAAACTATTCTCTTCTTTTTACCATAAATTTTTATTTTATCAGTTTCAAATCCTTATAGGTATTCTACAAACAAATAAGTTTTACCCGTACCAGGCGGGCCAAAAAGAAGTTTCAAATCCTTATAGGTATTCTACAAACGCTAAAAGAAATCTAGAAGTTGAATGGGATTATGGTAGTGAGTTTCAAATCCTTATAGGTATTCTACAAACTCCACTTGCCTTTATAATCTGTAAATCCAATCTCATGTTTCAAATCCTTATAGGTATTCTACAAACATATTCATTGCCCCATTATAATCAGCGTTGCATTGGGTTTCAAATCCTTATAGGTATTCTACAAACATTGTTATGACATTCATTATGTTAAATCGCTTATAAGGTTTCAAATCCTTATAGGTATTCTACAAACTGTCCTAGACCCATTAGCAGGTTCGGGAACGGTTGCATGTTTCAAATCCTTATAGGTATTCTACAAACTTCTAGATCCTCTTGCAGGTTCGGGAACAGTAGCATGTTTCAAATCCTTATAGGTATTCTACAAACCCGTGCCGAAATTCATGTTTTCATATCGTGTTTTATCTAAATACTTTATATATTTTTCGTCGACCTCGAATACTTAAAGTCTAAGGAAGGATCGACGAATGGCTTTATTTGTGAATTTGTTTTAGTTTCTTATATAATAAACAATTGAAATTTTACTACTTCATCTTGAAAATGTCTAAAAAGAACAAAACTATACTTTACTTAAAGTTTTATATGCTTAACTTGACTAAACTTCATGTCTTACGCAAAATAATATGTTTGTAATATATTTAATATATAGATGAGGTTTATGATAACTTTGCGGGTACAAAATAGCATCGCCCTTCCTCTTAGTTATAATCATTTCATTCAAGCTACGATATATAATAACATAAGCCCTGAACTTTCAAAATTTCTTCATGATAAAGGATTTACTTACGGTAAGAGACATTTTAAGTTTTTCACATTTTCTAGGCTTATGGGCGAATACCAACTAAAAAATAAAATTATACAGTTTAACGGAAATATACATTTCTACGTTTCATCACCATTAAAGAAATTTATGAATGATTTAGCTAATTCAATAATGCAGAAAGGATATTTTAAATTAGGGAATAATAATTTGGAAGTTGAAAGTATTAAAGTTTATGATAACTCTGTGATAAGCAACACAATCAATATTAAAATGCTTTCTCCCGTTACGGTATATAGCACACTTTTAACTCCTGATGGAAGAAAAAAGACATATTATTATTCTCCTTTTGAAAATGAATTTCAAAAGCTTATAGACGACAATATAAAAAAGAAATACTTCATTTTTTTCCATAAAAAACTTAAATCAGACTTAATAATAAAACCTTTGAAAGTTCGCGAAACTATCATAATGTATAAAAATTTCCTGATTAAAGGGTGGATGGGTACTTTTAGACTACAAGGTCCAAAAAAGGCATTGAAACTTGCTTATGATGCAGGATTAGGAAGCAAAAATTCCCAAGGATTTGGGATGTTTGAAGTCGTATCTCGTTAATTTTATTCAAGTAAAAATTCATTATTTTAAAAATTTATAATAAGATAAGTATTAAGTTAAATGAGATAATATGCTAGAAACCATTAAAGAATGGGGAGATTTTTATGAACATGAGATTGCTAGTGAAATTTCAAGTGAGTTAAAAAATGTGAAACATGTTTTAACCATAACTATTAAGTTTGATGAAGGTAATGTATCATATAAACAAATTGATTATGAGGAATTTGATCCAAGAAAAAGTGGAAGATATTTATATGCCCGTAAATCTCCCCAAGGCGCAAATTATACACCTTCAGCATTACTTACAGAACCTAAAAAAACGTTTATGAATAAAATTTTGGGTTGGTATAAAAAATATAAAGGCATATTTGGAAATATCTTCAAAATATTAGAAGAAAATAAAGATTTGATAATCAACGATATTAATAATTTTATTAGTAATTATAAACAAAAAATTAAAAAAGGTAAAATTCTTATTACGATGAAATTTATTGATAATGATAAAGAAAAATATTTAGAAGATTATAATATTTATAGAGACATCTTAGAAAAAAGTAAAAGGCAGAGATTTGGAAAAGTTACTTCGTGGGGAGAATCAAAAGGTCATGGTAAATGCTTTTTATGTGGTAAAGAGAGGGAAGTCTTTGGATTTACTGTAAGTAACGTTTTTCCCTTTGCAACAGTTGATAAGCCTGGTTTTGCTCCAGGTCTGGATAGAGAAGCATATGTAAAATACATGCCTGTTTGTGAAGATTGTGGTTGGTCGCTAGAGAATGGGAAAAAATTTTTAAAGCAATATCTTGACTTCTCTTTTAAAGAAAAAACAAGATACTGGGTTATACCTTCAGTTTTAAATGAGGAAGTCCGTAAAGAAATATTTAAAATTACTAAAGATATTAGAGATAAAGAATATAAAGATGGATTGATAGCAGCTGAAGATTTTACACGAGAGTATGCAGAAAATAAAAATATAAAAGGCGGTTTCTCCTTATCCTTCCTTTTTATTACAGAACAACAGGCACGTTGGATAATTGAAAGTTTTGTTGAAGATGTATTTCCTTCATGGATAAAAGAAATATATACAGCGCAGAATAATGTTAAGGATTATGATATCTTCTCAGAAGATATAATGAAAAGAATTTTTTATAAAAATTTTGAAGGTACATTATTTTCGCGCTACGCACACGGTAAGAATAATTGGTTTTTAGAATTTATGGGAGATTTTTGCGAGAAAGAAGATCTAATCATTTTTATTTCATCTATTTTGCGAAAGAAACAAATAAATAAATTATATTACTATTTTATGCAAAAATTAAGAGATATCTCTAACAAGTGGGATGATAATAAATTGAAAGAGGTTACGTTAAAATCATTTGCTGTTTTGTGTTTTTTAGAGAAATTATATATACCAAAAGAATTATCTTATGAACATAGTGAAGCATATATGAGTTATGACGAATTTGAGGATTTTTTCAAAAAGCATAATTTTAACGAAGCTTGGAAAAAAGCTGCTTTTGCTGCTGGAGTTTTAGTACGCTATGTATTAAATGTTCAAAAAGAAATGAGAGGAGATACGCCTTTTACAGCTAAACTTAGAGGACTTATGTTTGATGAAAAAAGGCTAAAGAAGATAGTTCGAGATGCTGAAAATAAACTCTTAGAATATGATAAAAGAAGACCAATATTAGAAGAGACTATTGGCAAATATTTAGCAGAAGCTGAGGGGAAATTTAATGCTGATAACGACGAAATATCTTATTACTTTACCTTAGGATTAACACTAGGAAATATATTTATATATAAAAAATTATTAATGGAAAAAGATGAACTCGAAGCAGAATAATATTATTAAAAATAGAATTGAGATACTATTTCTATATGATGCTACATATATTAACCCTAATGGGGATCCTCTTGTAGAGAATAGGCCCAGAATGGATGAAGAAACCAGTATAAATATAGTTACTGATGTGAGGCTAAAGAGAACAATAAGAGATTATTTACAAGAATATGAGAAAAAACGGATATTTGTACTAGGAGAAAGGGAAGAAACTGGAATATTGAAAACTAGAGAGAAGAAAATTGAGGAATTTCAACATAATAAAAATCTATCAGCTAAAAATTTAAAAGAGCTAGAAGAAAATTTAAAGAAAGAATATATAGATTTAAGACTGTTTGGCGCCACAATTGCTGTAGAAGACAGATCTGTTTCTTGGATAGGCCCTGTTCAGTTCCGTTTCGGGCGATCATTGCATAGAGTAATACCAGAATTAATTAAAGGAACCACAGTTCTTCCTTCTGCTGAGCGTAAAGCAGCAGGTACGTTTACAGAGACTTATGTAGTACCTTATTCTTTAATATGTTTTTATGGGATTGTTAACGAAAAAAATGCTGAGAAAACGGGGCTTGCAGTTGAGGATGTAGAGCTCATGTTTAAGGCAATGTGGAATGGAACAAAAAATCTTATAACAAGGTCAAAAATTGGTCAAATGCCTCGTCTCTTATTTGTTGTGAAATATAAAGAAATGAATTATCACATAGGTGATTTGGACCGTATGGTAAAAATAAAAACTAATAAAAAGGACGAAGAGTTAAGAGACATAAGTGAATTAAAAATAGATCTAACTGAACTTATTGTCACTTTAAATAATAATAAGGCAAAAATAGAATCAATATCGGTTGAGGCAGATGATGCTGTAACGTTTATTTATAAAGATAGGGAATTCAAGGGGAAACATGAGTTAATTAATATATTAAACGGAGAATTAAACGCATCAACAATATCTGTAGATATCAAACCAATGAATATTAACATATAAGAATAATCCACTTACTTGACAAGAATGAGTGTTCAATCAACAATAAACTTACTAGTTATGGATATTTGGAGCGATTATGCATTCTTTAGGAGAGGATATACAACAACTTCGCCTTTAACGTATCCTTTTCCACCAAGAACAACAATAAGCGGTTTATTAGGATGTATCATGGGTATGGATTATAATGAATATTATCTTAAAATTGAAAATCTTTTTTCTACAGAAAATTCTCTTTTTTCAATACGGCTAATGAATCCTATAAAGAAAATTAAAATAAATCAAAATTTGATAGATACAAAAACAGCTAAATACCAAAATATATTAAAATCAAGAGGACCATTAGAATATATCAGAACACAAATACCATTTGAATATTTAAAAGATCCTAGGTATAGAATATTTGTATGGCTTAAAGATAAGAATTTATTTAATAAACTTAGCAAAATGATAGAACATCATGAATCTATTTATACCCCATATCTTGGTTTAGCTTCATTTATCACAAACTTTAAGTATGTGGGGATTTATGAAGCGGAACCGTTAAAAATTGAAGAAAGCAATGTAGATAAAGGAGTTGAAATTGAAAGTGTGGTGCTGGCAAAACATATGATCAAATATGAAAATGGCAAAGAATATCAGAGAGTCAGAATGCCTAGAACCATGAAGAGTGACAGAAGCGTTAGGGATACAATTGATTTGATTTATGAAAGGAATGGAAAACCAATAACTATTTTATCTGGTGAATATTATTATTTGAAAGAATATAACAGTAACGTTGTACTCTTTTAAATTATATTCACATCAAAATAAGTATCTTCGCGAACATTTGTATGAGGTAGCTGAATTATGTAAAGAAATAATAAAACAAAAAGTTTTTAATGATAAAATTTATTCAAAAGAATTATTAGAAGAAGTAGCATATTTAATAGGTCTTACTCATGATTTCGGTAAATCTACCACATTCTTTCAAAAACACTTATTAAAAGGAGAAAAAAGCATACTAGCCCATCATTCACAAATTTCTTCATTATTCGCATATTATGTAGTAAGAGAATACCTAAAGAAAATAAATGTAGAGGATGAAATTCTCCCACTTATAGCATGGATTGTTGTAGCTGCGCATCATACTGATCTGGCTGATCTCTTAGGTGAAGGAGGCATGATAAACAAAATAGAATATTATTTAGAGAATAAAGTAAAACAAGGAAAAAGCACAATAGAACATCAAATTGAAGACATTAAGAAAAATACTTTGGATGAAGTTAAAAAAATATACTTTAACCTCGATTTCATAGATGTTGAAAAATTTCTTAATAAAAATGAATTGGAAAGATTATTTAAGGAAATTAAAGAAAAGATTAAATCATTAGGAAACAAATATTGTAATACATTACTACCCTATTTTCTTACAATCCTTCTATACTCGACACTACTAGATGCAGATAAACTTATAGCAAGTGGATTACTAATACCGCCAGAGAGGACAACAACCATCAATGATGCTTTAATAGAAAATTATAAGGAAAAGAAACAAATAGTTACCAATACTCACATTGATCAGCTAAGAGAACAGGCATATAAAGAAGTTTTAAAAAATATAGGTGATGTAGATTTTTCTAAAAACAGAATTTTCACAATAGAACTCCCAACAGGCTGTGGTAAGACGCTTACAGGACTTTCTTTTGCACTTAAGCTTAGAAATAGAATAGCACAGGAATATGGATTTGCTCCAAGGATAATATATTGCTTGCCATTCATTAGTATTATAGATCAAACGGAGAAGATAATTCATGAAGCGCTTTCCTTAAAATATGGATTCGTACCGTCAAACTTAATGTTAACTCATCATCATCTCACTGATGTTTATTATAAAATAAAAGAGTATGAAGAATATGATCCATTAAAATCGTTATTATTAATTGAAAGCTGGCACAGCGAAATTATAGTAACAACTTTCGTGCAATTTTTTCATAGCTTAATAACAAATAAAAATAGTTCAGCAAGAAAATTTCACAACCTGATTAATTCCATCATAATATTAGATGAGGTTCAGACGATTCCACATAAATATTGGAATGTGGTAGCTGAGGTTCTTAAAGAGCTTACCAAATATAATTGCTGGATAATATTAATGACAGCAACAATGCCATTAATTTTCAACGAAAAGGATGTTCAACAACTGGTACCAAATCGGCGCTATTATTATGAAGCATTGGATAGAATCGAATACAATTTCAATTTGAAAGATATACAATTAGATGATTTTAATAAACTTATTACTGAAAAAATTCTTTCAACGAATAAAGACATAATGATAGTATTAAATACTATTTCATCAAGCAAAAAGACTTATCATTATATAAGGAATGAATTAGCAAAAAAGTTTGGCGAACCAAAAATTACAGAAGAAGGTATAGCAGAATTTCCGAATATCATACTAATATATCTTTCAAGTAATATTATACCAAAACATAGATTTGAAAGAATTAAAAGCATAAATAATAAAGAATTAAATAAAAGAAAAATTATAGTGTCCACGCAAGTTATAGAAGCGGGGATCGACATAAGTGTAGATGAAATCTACAGAGATTTTGCACCTCTGGATAGCATAATTCAAACTTCAGGACGATGCAATAGACATAACGAGAAATCATTTGGAATAGTTAACATATATTATCTAAAAGATGAAAAAGATGATAAATTCTCGCATAAAATATATGATCCATTATTACTAGAGGTAACAAAAGAAATATTAAAATATTATCATACAATAAAAGAAAAAGATTTTAATCTAAACGCGATCCCAGAATATTATCGAAAAGTTAAAAGCGGAGGAGAACAAATCAATTTGATAGAACCGGTAAAAAATTTAAGGTTTTCAATAATCGAGGAAAGTTTTAAACTCATCGAGGAGGAAGTATATAAAAGAGATGTTTTTGTCGTAATTAATGAAGAAGCTAAAAAAATATTAAACGAAATCAATTCAATACTAGAGATGAAGGATATTTATAAAAGGAGAGAAGAACTTTTGAAACGAAGAAAAGATTTCTTTAATTATGTAATCAGTATTGATTATAGAAACAGTAAATATGTTCAAGAAACGAAGGGAAAAATACCGTATATTGGAAAAGAATACTACGATCTTGAAACAGGTTTAAGTGTTGAAGATGAAGAAACATTAATAATATAAAATCAATAGAGTACTTATATCAAAAATAAACTTGAAATTTTATGGCTATACTTAATAATAATAAAGTAATAATAAATAAATGATGATAGCGTATTATTTCCCAAACGATAATAAGATGATAAGCGGAACGCTTATTTGGTATTATTATGTTTGTAAACGTGAGGTATGGCTAATGGCAAGAGAAATAACTCCTGATCAAGATTTTCCTTCTTTAGAAATTGGAAGAGCTATTCATGAAATTTTTTATGCAAACTTTAAAAAAGAAATATCTATAGAGGGAGCTAAAATAGATCTGATAGAAAAAGAAGACAGAGTTATCTGCGAAGTTAAAACTTCTTCACGTTATTTAGAGGCTGCCAAATTTCAGTTAGCATATTACTTATATAGACTTAAAGAAATGGGTATTCGATCTTCTGGTATAATTACAATACCGAAAGAGAAAAAGAGAACAAAAGTAATTCTGGACGATCAAATTGAAAGAAAGTTAATAGAAACATTTAATGAAATAAAAAAGATAGTAAGTTCTGATAAGCCTCCTCCACAAATCAGGATACCTTATTGTAGAAAATGTGCCTATAAAGATTTTTGTTGGGGTGAAACGTGAAAAAGGACTTTTACATACTTAGTAGTGGCGAATTGAAACGTGAAGGTAATACTTTATGTTTTATAGGTAAAAGAGGTAAAAAATTTATTCCAATTATGGATATTGCTTTAATACACGTCTTCGGAGAAGTATCATTTAATAAAAAATTGCTAGAATTTTTATCCTCAAATGAAGTATTGGTGCATTTTTATAATTATTACGGTTATTATGTTGGCAGTTTTTATCCTAGGTCACATTATAACTCAGGATTTATGATATTGAAACAGGCTGAGCATTACATGAATTATGAAAAAAGGATACTGTTAGCTAAAAAATTTGTTGAAGGCGCAATAAAAAATATGATCAAAAATCTTAAATATTACGAAGCGAGAGACAAAGAACTTGGTCTGCCAATAACTACTTTAGAGAACTTTTTGAATAGAGCATCGAATGTCAAAACAGTGGAGGAACTTATGGCAATAGAAGGTAATGCAAAAGAAGAATATTATAAAGCCTTCAATATAATAATTAAAAACCCAGAATTCAACTTTGAGAAAAGAGAAAAAAGGCCGCCAAAAAGCCGTTTAGACTCATTAATGAGTTTTGGTAACAGTCTTTTATACACTACGATACTTGGAGAAATATACAAGACTCATTTGGATCCGAGAATAGGATTTTTACATACCACAAATTTTAGAAAATTTTCGCTGAATCTTGATGTAGCAGAAATTTTTAAGCCGATAATAGTAGATAGAATAATTTTTACATTAATTAATAAGAATATGCTAGAGGAAAGTTGTTTTATGAAAGAGCTTGATGGTCTTTATTTAAGCGAAAAAGGCAAAACATTATTCATACAGGAATATGATAAAAAACTAAAACAAATAATAAAACTTACGAACAAGATTAAACGATCTTATCGAAGAATTATAAGAATTGAGCTTTATAAAATAGAGAAACATTTAATAGGAGAAAAGGAATATGCGCCTTTTATTTCAAGGTGGTAAACAATGCACGTGATAATGGTATATGATGTTAATGTTAAACGTGTCTCTAAAGTTTTAAAAATAAGTAGAAAATATCTAACATGGATTCAGAATTCGGTTTTAGAAGGTGAAATAACTGAGGCTAATTTTATGATCCTTAAAAAGAGATTAAACGAGATAATAAATAAGGAAGAAGACACAATAACATTTTATATATTAAGAACGACCGCCTATACGAAAAAAGAAACCATAGGTAGAATAAAAGGAGAAACCTCACAAATACTATAGTTTAGGCGAGAGGTCAGATAACTTGAATATGCTGGATTGTTTTTGTCGATCTTCCCTTAGAATATCAGTATTCGCGGTCGACAAAAAATAAAACATATTTAAGATAAATTAAAGCATAAAACTTGAATAATAGAACGGGTTTGTAGAATACCTATAAGGATTTGAAACTGGCAAAAAAGCTTTTACAAAACAAGGTAAAGTAAAGTTTGTAGAATACCTATAAGGATTTGAAACAGTTCTAAAACTCCTTTATCCTTCAAATTTAAATAAGTTTGTAGAATACCTATAAGGATTTGAAACTGCCAATGAACAATCGAACCGAATACAGTTTTGTAGGTTTGTAGAATACCTATAAGGATTTGAAACAATTAAAAAGATTTGAAGCTAGAAATACAGGAGCATTGTTTGTAGAATACCTATAAGGATTTGAAACAGGCGGATAATCTTCTTCATAAATCATTCTTGCTACTCGTTTGTAGAATACCTATAAGGATTTGAAACGTATCTTTTCCATTAAACTGTAAGGATTGTTCTTCGGTTTGTAGAATACCTATAAGGATTTGAAACTCACTTATTTCAGCTGTGTATAAACTATTAATTGCCTGTTTGTAGAATACCTATAAGGATTTGAAACGAAAAAGTATGAGTGCAGATATAAACAAATTAGGTGAAGTTTGTAGAATACCTATAAGGATTTGAAACGTGAGTAAATAAGTGAAAGTCATTTCTAGCTTAATAGGTTTGTAGAATACCTATAAGGATTTGAAACTATACTACAATGTTTAAAGCATTATTTACATTTACCTTGTTTGTAGAATACCTATAAGGATTTGAAACTGATGATACGTTTCAAAGTCATCGTAGTGATGTTCTTGTTTGTAGAATACCTATAAGGATTTGAAACATCAAGTATTGATGACATGTTTAAATGAACTTTTCAAGGTTTGTAGAATACCTATAAGGATTTGAAACCTATTATCCATATCAGCATCAAGAAGACCAGTATTGCGTTTGTAGAATACCTATAAGGATTTGAAACATCTTTTGGAAAGAAGTTGTGAGAGATGTATATCTAGTTTGTAGAATACCTATAAGGATTTGAAACTTCACTTACTAATGCTAACCTAACCTCAACAAATATAACGTTTGTAGAATACCTATAAGGATTTGAAACTTGCAACCAAATAAAACTACAGTAATGAGAATATTACAGTTTGTAGAATACCTATAAGGATTTGAAACAGACTCTTTCTTTTTCACTCATGTTCTAAAAAGTATGTTTGTAGAATACCTATAAGGATTTGAAACTAAAATTCCATTATTCTAGATAGGATTCTTCCTCTTGTTTGTAGAATACCTATAAGGATTTGAAACTTGATACATCGAATTCGTATTGTACCTCATCTTCTTTGTTTGTAGAATACCTATAAGGATTTGAAACTTCTTTCTTCCTTTTCATCATATGAATCGTACTCAAGTTTGTAGAATACCTATAAGGATTTGAAACAGACTCAAAACCGCCTTTTCATCATCTGTTTTAACTGTTTGTAGAATACCTATAAGGATTTGAAACGTATCAGAAACTAAGAAGATTACATCTGGGTTATTTTGTTTGTAGAATACCTATAAGGATTTGAAACTTGCAAAAAATATGCACAAACAACGAATATGTATACAAGTTTGTAGAATACCTATAAGGATTTGAAACGCTAATTCACATAAATAATCAAAAAGAAAAAGCTTCCCGTTTGTAGAATACCTATAAGGATTTGAAACCCTTGATTTTCATCTTCTATTGTAATATACCATATCCAAGTTTGTAGAATACCTATAAGGATTTGAAACATGGTTCATACCTAGGTGCAATTACAGGATTACCAAAGTTTGTAGAATACCTATAAGGATTTGAAACCAGTTTCTAATTTAGTATTTCCCGCAAATGACGCTCGTTTGTAGAACACCTATAAGGATTTGAAACCAGGATCATGAACATCAACATCAAACAACTTAAGCGTGTTTGTAGAATACCTATAAGGATTTGAAACAGCCTAACTGAATAGTGAATTGTATTATTTGAGAAAGGTTTGTAGAATACCTATAAGGATTTGAAACTAACAATAACTGCACAAATCAATCTCATCCATTGATAGTTTGTAGAATACCTATAAGGATTTGAAACTTCTACAAATACACAATGGATGTGATATAAGAGGCGTTTGTAGAATACCTATAAGGATTTGAAACACCAAAAAGAGCCTGTCTTTTTAAGGATACGTTTAAGTTTGTAGAATACCTATAAGGATTTGAAACAGTCTTCTAATTCCCTCTTCAACTCTTCAATTTCTCGTTTGTAGAATACCTATAAGGATTTGAAACCTTCCCAAGTTTCTTCAGTCGTTTTCTTAAGTATTTCGTTTGTAGAATACCTATAAGGATTTGAAACAATTTTTTCTCAAAGGCTTTAACTTCTTTTTGGCATGTTTGTAGAATACCTATAAGGATTTGAAACTAATAATTATGTCTCCTGTTGCGCCGACATTTCCTAGTTTGTAGAATACCTATAAGGATTTGAAACAATAGCAAATAAGATATTTTCTAAAAGCTCTGCCCTGTTTGTAGAATACCTATAAGGATTTGAAATGAGAAATAAAAATAAAAAGGCTAAGAATGAACTCGGTGTAAGTGGAACTGCAGATATAGATGAAATGTTTCAAGAATATGTAAGGAAACTTGAAAACAAGCAATATTCAATTTTTGATTTAAATAATTCTTTAT
>Ga0081474_110698_pt1 | contig 17118 bp, 13 predicted proteins | sample OneHunmetagenome_2_FD_70978 | JGI IMG/M metagenome (GOLD analysis project Ga0081474, IMG submission 70978) | Ferrous microbial mat communities from One Hundred Spring Plain, Yellowstone National Park, USA v2 (version 2) | ecosystem: Environmental > Aquatic > Non-marine Saline and Alkaline >... | reverse complement strand
TACTTTTGTACTCTCTATAAAGCTGTTGCACTCTGCTAATTGATATACCCTGCACATCTGCTATCTCTTTATTGGTAAGCTTGCCATTAACCTTTGCTTTTATTATCCACTCTATCTGTTCATTGCTAAGTCTTCTCATCCTGTATTTCTTAACTATGCTTATCCAAAAACTGCTCAAATAACTTTTATTTTTTAAATATCTAAGGGTATGTAATAATTTCGGGATAAGATAACATGAAATAATTTCAAGATAACAGAAAAGAGACGGAAAAACACGGACAAATTTATAAATATCCATATTTTCTCCTAAATCAGGAGATGGCGTCCTCCTAGGATAAAATCCTGAACTGCGTATGCTAATGACGCCTTCCAATCAAAAAATCAAAAGGTGTTAAAAAATGTCATTACAAATCATAGAAGGCGCCGTCATACAGGTTTTATTTACTTTATTTTCTGCGCCATTGTATGTAGGTATTTTTGGTAAAGCTAAGGCGATGATAGAAGGCAAGCAAGGTCCAAGTATTCTGCAACCATATTATGATATATTCAAATTATTAAAAAAAGAAACCTTAATACCAGTTGAAGCCAGCCAAATATTTATAGCTGCTCCATATATTATATTTGCAATTTACATACTTATTTCGTTTGTTATTCCTGTTGTTATTCCATCGCCCATAGCCTTTACAGCAACGGTAGATTTTCTTGGGGGTGCTATACTTTTTACTCTTGCATCATTTATAAAAATCAACGGTGCATTGAGCAGCAGGAGCAATTTTGTGGCTTTATCTGCTGCCAGAGTTACATCCTTTATGTTTTTAAGCGAAGGTACCTTGATTTCGGTTTTCTTTGCGGTTGCATTAATTACAGGAACAAACAATCCTTATATAACTTTAAATACAGTTAGTAAACCTGAAAATTACCTTTTGCTAGATCATTTATTTGGCACGATAGCATTTTTTATGTTATGGCTGTTTGAAAGTGGCAGACTCCCAGTAGAAAGCTCTGGTTTATCTGAAATGGGGATGATTGATGAGGGGCTTAACTATGAATACAGCGGGAAGCTCCTTGGGATTTTAAAGTGGGGGTCTTATATAAAACAATATCTACTTGGTTCCGTCCTACTAAATGTATTTTTGATGCCTTTTTGGTTGTTTAATGGGCAATTTGGCTACCTTTTAGACCCAGCTGTTATGTTTTTAAAATGGTTAATTCTGATAGGGATATCGCTTATAATTGAAACATCATTGGCAAAATTAAGGCTATTTAAAATTCAGGATTACCTTTCAATAGCTTTTACAGTGTCTGTACTTTCATTAATATTTACAATAATTGGTGGAGGAATATGATTCAATACTCTTTTTATGAAATAATTTTAATGCTGGTACTTTTAAATGCATTTTACATTCAGGGACAGGCCTATATAAAGCCGGCAATTACTGGGTTGGAAATTGAATCGTTAATCATTGGGGTTATGATACTTGCAATAGGTTTCTTAGAACCCAATTTGTATCTTATCGAATTTGGATTTCTGGTAATAGTATTAAGGGCTATTGCTATTACACATATGCTAAATAAATCTCTTAAATTTATTCCAGAGCTAAAAAGGGAATCCCTGAAAGGTGTAGCATCATCTCTTATAATAGATCTTTTCATGACCATGTTTGTACTTATAATATTTCAATTCTTCTTTATATCGTATTTAGAATTAAACAATGCGCTGCTGCTTTTTGCAGCTGCACTGTTTTTCCAAGGCCTGTTTCTTATAGCATCAAGGAGGAATACGCATATTCAGATAATAGGTTATGTGGAAGAGGAAAATGCACTTGTGCTGTTTGGCCTTTTTATAATAAGCCTACCGCTTCTTATTGAAGCTAGTGTGCTTCTCGATGTTATAGGCCTCGTCATAATTTCTACCGTAGTTATAATTGAAAAGGAAGAGCACTTCCCCATGGAAGAATTAAGAGGTTGATAACCATGTTATTGCCTACTCTAATATTTATGATGCCGGCTTTGGCTTCGCTTTCAGGATTTACGCGTTGGTACAAGCAAATATCTATTGCTGCATCTTCTGTTGACCTTCTGCTTTCACTGCTGCTTTATAAGCACTTGCAGGTAAATTTTTATCTAATTAATAAAATTTCATGGATGTTTGTTATTATGATCGTTTCAATTTATCTGTTATCTACGATCTATTCTTTGAATTACATTGTTAATCCTTCACTTTCTGAAAATTTATACTATGCTTTAATTGACCTATTTGCAGCATCTATGATTTTTACAGTTATGGTCAATAACTATGGGCTTATGTGGGTAGGTATAGAGGCAACAACTATCACTTCCGCTCTATTGCTGTTTATGGAGAAGTCTGAAACCTCGATAGAAGCTGCATGGAGATACATTGTGCTAGTTTCTGCCGGTGTCGCTGTGGCTTTTATTTCAATTATACTTATTTATTATTCGTTGGGTACGCTGACAGTATCTACGGCCCTAGCGATCACTAAAAATTCCAAGGTTCTCGCACTTGCCGTAGGAATAGCTCTTGTCGGGTTTGGTACTAAGATAGGGGTTTTCTCTGTACACACATGGCTTCCTGATGCTCATAGCGAGGCTCCAGCCCCAGTAAGTGCCATGTTTTCTGGAATACTGCTCCCCACTGCGCTTTACGTGCTTTATATGGTTTACCAGCTTGATCCCGAAATGGTACTTTTTATTGCATTCGGAATGTTGTCAGTTACCTTTGCTTCAATAGCATTGCTCAATCAAAAGAATTTCAAGAGGATGTTTGCTTATTCCTCAATGGAAAACATGAATATAGCATTGATAGGATTTGTTATAGGCGGGCTTGGTATAATTGGTGCCGAGATTTTGCTCATAGCCCATGCGTTTGCAAAAGCAGGTGCATTTTATTCTTCTGGCATAATAAACCGCAAGTATGGCACAAAAAATATTGATGATGTAAAAGGTGCCCAAGGATTGAGGCTTACATCATCATCATTGATACTTTCTTCGCTTGCAGTTACAGGAGCGCCCCCATTTGCAAACTTTGTAGGAGAATTCCTTATATTGATACAGCTTTTTAAAATTGGACTAACGTATGAGGCAATGTTTCTTGCATTAATCATAGCTATGGCATTTATATCAGTAAACTACAATGTAACAAAGATGGTATTTAGCGGAAACAAACAACAGTCTGATCCAAAAATTATGGCGGCAGTAGCAATTATAGCATCTTTAGTACCTTTAGTATTAGGATTATTTTTGGTGATTTATATATGAACAGAGGTAGAAAAATTGGAAGACTGGGCGATTATGTGCTTTTTTCAAATGGACTAGAAAAAGCTGAAGTAATAAGCTCTGAGCCCACTGTAGAACAGGAATATGGGGCGTTTAATTTTATGTATGGTCCTTCTGCTGGGGGTTTAATAGAATCGATTGGATTTAACATATATACTTCTGGAGAAAAAATATTGAAGATAAGGCCAATACTATATAAGGATAGAATTTTTGCGATATCTGGCATGAAGGTCAAAGACGCTCTTGCAGTAGTAGAGCGCATAAATGCCAATTTTTCAGCAGCTCATCGCGCTGCGTTTCTTATTGCGTGTAGCAAGGATATTGATTATAATATGAAGCTTGATATGATAGTTAGAATTGAACTAGAAAGGATAAGAAATAATTTACATGTGATAGGCCGAATGGTTGAAGCATCTTCTCAGGGGGTTGCATCAAACATGCTTTTTTATCTTCGTGAACTTATAAATAGAGCCATAGATGTAGCTTATGGTCATAGATTTTTCTTTAACAGCGAAGTTGGTAAATTTCAAGAACTTAGTGGTCAGCTTTCAATTATTGTTAAACAGTTTAATGAAATATTTAATCACCTGCTTGATACTAGAATATTTCTTGATAGATTGGACAAAAATGGTATCATAAAGGATGATAGCTTAATTGGGCCTGCAGCTCGTGCAGCAGGCTTTAACTATGATGCGAGAATTGACGCTGACTACTTACCTTATAGCGACCTTGATTTTAAAGGCGGTATATTACAAGAAAGCGGTGATGCACTTGGAAGGTTCATGGTCAGAGCTTCAGAAATAGAAAAATCTGCAGAAATAATTTACAACGCACTTGACATAATCAAAACCAAGTATGCGATTACGCCGCCAGTGATTAACGGCGATGGGATTGGAAGGGTGGAATCGCCATCAGGGGACCTGGCGTATTTTGTAAAAATAATTGATGAAAAAATAAAAGAAGTTTATTTGCTTTCGCCATCAGAAATCAATTTAGATTTTTTTGTAAAGTCAATGGTGGGTAATATATTTACTGATTTTCCATTTAACTGGGAAAGTTTTGGAATTTGGTCGTCTGAATTGGGGGTGAAATTTGTATGAACTGGTTTTTAAAGGGATTAAAAAATGGAATAAAGACTGAAAGATTTCCAGTGGGTAATCAAGAATACTTGCCCGGTTGGTCAACCAGAATCACGGGAAAGGGCAATAGCTACTGTCCAACTGGTGCCATAAACGAAGGTAAATGGGATCCTGAAAAATGCATTTTTTGCAGAATGTGTTTTCCTAATTACCAACCAACAGGTGATTCCAGAATAGGAATTGTTAACAATTATAATAAAGCGTTTAAGAAATCTTTGTTTATTTATCCAATAGATGTTGGATCATGCGGCGGATGCAATTTAGAATTAAATGCTTTGACAAGTCCACATTATGATATTAGTAGATTTGGGATTTTTTTTGTTAACACTCCAAAACACGCTGATGCCCTTATAGTCCTTGGGAAGTTATCAGAAAAAATGATAGAACCATTAGTAAGAGCATATGATTCAATGCCTGAACCAAAAATTGCGATAGCTGGTTGCAGTGGTGCCATTATGAGCAAAATGCCCATAAAGTTTGATGCCGTGGTGCCCGGATGCCCCCCAAATCCATACACATATCTTTACACCTTGGTTAAAATAAAAAACGGTGAAATGCAATGAATTATATCATACCTACATTATTTTTCTTTTCAGCCATATTGGCTATAGCAAATAGAAAAACTGGATATTTTGCGTTAGTCATTACTTCGATTTTTATGGCTGCAGTAGCAGTTTTTAGCTTTAACATATTGCACCTGTTTTGGCTTATAACCAGCGTATCTTGGGCAATGATATCAATCTATTCGATTTCCTATGACAGATATGGCAGGTGGCTTTCTCCTTTGTTTGCAATTATGTTAGCTGGCATGTCGTTGGTGCTGACTTCAGGGAACTATCTGATATTTTTGAGCGGCTGGGAAATAATGAGTATATCTGCATATTTTATTTTGGGCATACATAGGGAAAAGAGCTTTCCATCATTTATTTTTATGGCGTTTAGCGAACTTAGCACTATATTTATACTGCTGGGGTTTGCGCTAGCATATTCGCAGACAGGCGCAATTGCCTTTACTCGTCTTACGTCGACGCTTCCATTGGATTTAACAGTAATAGGCTTTCTATTAAAAATGGGGGCATTTCCATTTTTACTTGTAGAATGGCTGCCAATAGCCCATAGCAGTACACCGGCAAACGTTTCTGCAGCATTAAGTGCAACAATGCCACTCATGGGTGTTTATGGAATAATTAAAATGTCAATGCTTAGCCCAATTGACCCCGATCTGGGGTTACTGCTTATAAGTGTAGGCGCATTTACTGCATTTTTTGGCGCACTGTATTCACACGCTTCAGATCATTATAAGATGCTTCCAGCATATAGTTCAGTTGAAAGTTATGGGTCAATTCTTCTTCTGCTGGGGATTTCGCTGTTTGCCCCTAATAATACTATTGCATTATTTTCTGTTATAGGTGTTGCCCTTTTCAGCTTGGCCCACTCTTTTGCAAAAAGCGGAATATTTATGATAAGTGGGCTTATAAAAAGCGAATATATGTCAAGTTCAACCGGAATAAGTTCTAGACAGGTTGATGCGGGCAGGCTTCTTCTTGCATCGTCACTTTCAGGTTTGCTTCCTAATATAGGAGGCGTTGCAACCTGGATGCTTCTCGAGATAATGTTCATGTCAGCATTCGTTGAAAGAAATTCATTATTTGGTCTTCTCTTCTTATTTGTGGGAACGATAATGGCAATGACTGAAGGTTTGATCACGGCAGTTATGATTAAATTCATAGCCTTTTCGGGTGTTTTTTCTTCATCAGAAAAAAAGGGAAACTTTTCCATTTTTATAATGGGTCTAATCGTGCTATTTTCTGGCATGATCTCTTCAATAATAGTTAATGCGCTTGATTCAATTTTTACTAGCTCTGCACCAAATCTTTTTACATATTTCATTATAATCTCCCTTAAAGAATCTGGATCAACTTTTGGTGGAATTTCGCCTTTATATGTAGGCCTTCTTATAGGCTTGTTCACATTAGTGACATATTTTGCATTTGGAAAGAACAAACTTAGGAGAGTACCAGTTTGGAACAATGGAGAAGTAATTCAGGAAAAGTATGCACCAAGTGCATTTAGCAATAACCTAAAACTTATACTCAAATCATTGTATAGACCTAATGAATATACATATGCAAGGAACATATTCTGGGATTCGCTAGTCAAATTTACACTGACATGCAAAAAAATTGCCAAATATATATCGTATTATGTAATGAACAGCCAAATAAATATATACATAATATATCTAATTATAACGTTTATATTTATTATAATTTATATATCTAGGTTTTAATGTAAAAGCTGAAATATAATGCTTTTGCATAAATAAAAATATTAGTCTAAAATTCAGCGTTTTTACATTACAATGAATCTTCATAAAGCAACCATTAGCAGCCCCGCGCAAAACCTGAAAGATACGACTAATAAAAGAGCAATCATGAGTATCCTCCAAAAGTTTCTTAAATAAAACATTAAATTAAGCGAAATGAATTAAAGCAAAAATCGCTCACAAAGAAGAGGAAAAGCTCTTATAGGATGTTAGGGGTTTTTGGGAAGCAGTAAAACTATGACCTTCAGAAGATAGGATGTGTTAGAAATTAATCTTCTTTATTATTTCAAGAAGTTCATCCAAGCTGTGTATTATGTAGTCTGGCTGCACGCTATTTGTTTTGCTGTACTGATCCCTTACAATTAACGCTGTAAGTGAACCAGCCCTTTTACCACCTATTATGTCATATTCTCTGTCTCCCACAACGATGCCCTCCCTTGGCGTTAAATTCATTTTTTCAAATGCCTTTAAGAATACGTCGGGCTCTGGCTTTGGGTTTTTTACGTCTTCACCGGTAACCCAGCAGCAGACCATCCTATCAAGGTTAAAGTGCTTTACTATTTCATCAATCATATCCCTGCCCAAGCTTGTTGCTATTGAAGCATTGACCCCAATACTCCTTAAATTTGATAAGCAGGAAACAGCATCTGGAAACATCTTAATTCTATTTATGTTTTCTATAAAGTACCTTTTCCTTAAGCTCTTTATCCTTTCTAAATCATCGTTACTCAGGTTGCTTATGAACTTTGAGATAAGCACAGCTGGCGAAAGACCAACATACTTTCTTATTTCTGATGGCTTTACATCGTACCCAAACTCTTTTAAAGCTTTAGACCATGCTATCGCAAGCTGTTCTGCACTATCTATCAGCGTCCCATCAAGATCAAACACCACGCCAGAAATCATAACAAGCCTTGAATATTTTAATATTTAACTTTTTTGGGTTTTAAGGAGCAAGATTCCCAGATGAGGTTGTTGTAAGTATGCAAAGTTTCCTAAATATTGGACAAAACAGAAACTTATAGCTAAAGGTAGCGGGAGAAGTACACAGAGCTTGGATACAAAAATACAACAAATTATTGCATTCGATGACTTATAGAAGGTTTTCTATAAAAAGCTTGCAGAAGACCTTAGAGCAAGAAGCGTTATTGGGTAGCTAGGTGAAGCTATTCAAAAGGTTTGTGCATATGATTTAACGGTTAGCTTCTCTAATAGCTACAATAATACCGCTAGTTATGGGAAAGGGTTTAAGAGTTTGATCTAGTTATATTTTCAATTTTCCATAAAATATTTGTCCCATATCTCTAACGCATATCCTGACTGAACAAAGCCTTGTACTAACTTGAACGTTCTTGTTCCATCTTTTAGCCTTTCAGGGGTTAATAGAACGGCCTTATTTTTATTTTCTTTAATAAAATCATATATGAAGTCCTGCAAAAACGTAACGTAAAAAACAGTTATTTTGCTATCTATTAGGGCAGATACAACTTGTTTAGCTACTACGGATGCCTCAACCTGGTTAGTTGATGAGAAGCTTTCGTTCATTAAAACATAGTCTCCAGCCTTTAGCGATTCAATTATTTTTCTGAACCTTATTATTTCTTCTTCAAATTTCCCATATGACAGTGTCCTTTCTTCCTCTCTCTGAAAATGAGTAAAAACATTCCCCGATGATGGAATTATAAAATTATTGGCCGGCACAAAGAGCCCGGCCCTTGCAAGCAGTATTGCTTGACCTATAGCTTTTAAGAATGTAGTTTTGCCGCCTTTATTGATCCCACTTATTATGAATGCATTTATGTTATGGACATCAAGAGAATTTGGGACAGGTTTTTCATTTTTTGATATTGCCAAGGAGAGGCAGTATAGATCGCGAAATGATATTGTACCTTCAGAAAAATCTGGATAAGCCAAAGGCAGTTCGATCTTTTTAAAGAAATCGTAAAGGTTTATGGCGCCTACAAAGAAAGCCAGTTGCGTATGTAAGGTTGTGAAAAACTGCAATAAATGCTCATAAGCCTCAAGCATTGTTGGAGCCAAACCACTTAAAACCCATTCATTAATCCTTCCCAAAATTTCTGCACCTATTTCATCTCGCGGCTCCAATCTAAAAACGTAATCATTTTTCCTGCTAATTATTCTTTTCATTAAGCTCCTTTCCTTTTCATGAATTAAAAATACAGGGTCACTTAAAGTGTTGTACATGCTGAGCCTAACAGAAAATTCTGTGCCACTTCTAATATCAAGAAAACCCATTAGTTCTTTTGCGGAAACTATAAAATTGTCATCTATGTTCTCTTTTATAGAGCTTATCAGTTCCCGAAAAGCTTCAGATAAGAAGCTCGATCTATCAAGAATGTCTTTTAAATCTTTTAACGCATCTATCATTACCTTTATCCCATTTGCTGTATCGTAAACTATTAACTCTGGATTATCGTACGTAACAATAAATGCCGCCCTTATTGTCCTATCTATGACCTCCCCCGTAAATTTGTACAAGTTTAATACTGTATCTCTATTCTGAATAGCATCTTTAACAGCTTCCTGTCTGTATTTTATGGAATTGATATCGGCTTTAGATAGCAAAAGCACATGCTCCCATACCTTTTGTACCAGATCATCCTTTTGGGCTATTATTTCTATTATTTTCTCCAGCTCTAAATCTTTCTTTAGATTATTTTTGTCTTCAATTTCAGGGGCATCGCTTAGCTTTAGAAGGTCAAACTGGATCATCCAAGATCACTTTTAATATCTTCATAAAGTAGACGATGCTTAGATGCTATTTGAATTGCCATATATTTAGAAAGAGGATTGCTTTCTATGATTTTGAAAGTCGGTTTCTCGTCTTGAATTTGTGTCACAAGACTGATAACGTTTTCAAGTGTGGCTATCTTTGTAATAAATGTCACATAAACAAGATATGATCCTTTGCTTGTTATTTTTTCTATAAAACGCTTTGCTAGTTCAAAGCCTTCCTCTGAAGTTGTGGAAGAGAAAAGCTCGTTAACTATGACGAGCGTTTTATCATCAGCTGTTTTTAAAATGTTGTGTACTCTTTCTACATCCTTTTCTAACCTGCTTAAGTCCTCCATTTTATCCTCTTCTGTTGGAAAAGCCGTCATTATATTAGAAAACAAGCATATTTTGGCCTCTTCTACAGGGATAGGCACGCCTATTAAAGAGAGAAATGCTAATTGTCCAAAAGTAATGGCAAACGTAGTTTTTCCCCCGCTATTTATGCCTGTTATTATAAACACCCTTTTATCACCTGCAGTATGGATATCATTAGCTACAGCAACATTCTTCCTAGCCAATAACAAATTATAAAATCCTTTGACGTGTATTGACCCATCTTCGGTAAATTGAGGTATCGAAAATTTATATCCATTGGATTGAATGCTTTTCATATATTCGATATATTTAAGATAGAACTCAAACTCATTTGCAAACGATTTGATGCCTTCATCTACTATGTCTGGGAATTCGTCTTTTAATTTTTTCATAATGTTAAATTCTTCTTTAAATATCCTGTAAACACCATTTAATATTCCAGCGTGTATATGAGTAATTTGCTCATAATATCTATCAAACTTAAGTTCACGGACCTGCTGCCCTTTAAATTTCGAAAACAACTGTTCAATCTTAGATGTTAAATCTTCTCCGTTTTCTTCCTTTGAAACCCTTATTCGGTCCCCGTTTATGTTTATTCTGACCTTTATTTTTTCCCTGGCAGTCTTCGCTTCATATGTAATCCTCTTCAAAGCCTGAAATCTATCACTCTGAATCAGATTTTCGAGATAGTTAATGAAATAAAGTATACCATCTGATTTTATATTTAATTCGCGCATCAAATTTAATGTATTCTCTACAGTATTTATATAAATTAGAGCTACATCAATATGAAAGCCATACTTAAACTCTTCATATGTTTTAGCCTCTAAATCCATCAACCTGTTGCAATCTTTTATTTTATTTACAAAATTTTTTATTGTATTATAAATTTTTTCATCCATAAGATCGTTGAATATTTTTAGCCTAAAATCAATTGCATTCTTGTCGCTTAGTGGCTCTTTAAATACATCAATTAAAAACTGGTTTTTATCACTCCCCAAAATATCATTTATGAGTTCTTCTATTCTTAGGTCTCTAATTGTCTCTTCATTGGCCTTTGACCCTTTTGAACCTAATAGGCTTTTATACTCCAATTAATATCACCTCGAAAGGAGTCATCAGCCAAAAAGGCGGTTAATAGGGGACTCCATCCCGTTATGCTCCTTTAGGAGCATGTTAATAAACCAATCCAAGTAATATTTAACTATATAGGAACTTTTTGCAGTGAGTTTTTTCTACAAATCATTTACATCCCTCCTAGTTCTTCAAGAATGTTTGGATCCGTTATAATTTCCCTTTTTGGTAATCTTTGATAACATATAACTGCTGGTGTTCCAAGCCTTTCAATGTGAAATGCTCTATTAGGCATTCATGAAGTTGTACCATTGTATGAATTCATCAACAGAATCGAAGAACTTAAACCTTCTTCACAAATACGTCGAAGAACTCAACTTTTACGTTTGTTTGAGGATGATTAACCTTCCTAACCATCAATGTTATCTTCTCCCTTATCAAGAACTTTTCAAACTCCGTGAGCCCCTTCTCCCTTACATCTGATTCAAGGACCGTTTATGCCTTCCAGCCTTTTTCTGAACATGTAATGTGCCTTTTGTATTCGCAGTAAAGCTGCTGTAACCTTCTGATTGATAAAGTGAATGACAAACCTCGCCATTTATGGCGAGGTAAAAGCTTTTAAATTAAAAATGCTATTTTGTTTTGAAATGCTCTCCTCTGGTCAAATCTTAGGGCATGAGGAGCGGGAGCCGAATTCTCCCGCAATGCCAGAAGAGGGCATCTACGAAGTTAAGCACACGAATAAGAGGACAAGCATTGTGCGTCTTTTTCCGAACGGTTTCCAAGAAAGGAAACTAAAAAGGTTAGCGAACATATCAGCGAAACTCTTCAACGAAATTAACTACGAAAGGAGGCAACAGTTCTTTCAGCAACACCACGTGGACTTCGATACAACGTGGAACAAATACTATGAAAAGTACAAGGATAAATTAGGTAGCGCTAACGTTCAAGCAGTCATGCAAAAGAACAACGAAGCGTGGAACTCATTCTTCTCCTTGTTGAAGCTGAAGAAAGAAGGAAAATTGCCACCATTCATAAAACGCGTTAGCCCACCGAAGTACTGGAAAGACAGGGAAACAAAGAAGAGGAAGCTAATGCTCGTGATAAGACAAGACAGGTACGTTGTAGACGAGCAGAACCGTAAGTTAATCCTCAAGGGCTTCAACATGGAAATTGATTTCGTAGGCAGGTTAAAATGGTATGGCAAACAGGGTAGGCTTGAAATATACTACGACGAAGCAAAGAACGCGTGGTACGCTTCAATCCCTGTTGATGTAGGAGTTGAAATAACTAAAAAGGGAAATAAAAGCAAATATATTGTTCACGGCGAAAGGAAAAGCGTTCAGGTTGAATTGCCTAAAGGAAACAAAATGGCTTCAATAGACTTAGGCATCAACGTTTTGGCAAGCGTGATAGTAGAAGACGAAACTTGGTTGCTGTACAAAGGCGTTAGAGCTAAGGAAGATTATTTCTACTTTGAAAAGAAGATAGCAGAAGTACAATCATTAGCAGACAAAACGAAAAACATGGGCGAACATGAAGCATACGAGGAGTTGTTAAGAGAGAAGAAAAGGTTACACGGGAAATTAAAGAGAAGGCTTCGTCACTTGTACAGGAACTTTGCTTCCCACTTAGTAAAAGAGTTGCACGGGCTAGGCGTTTCAACTATATACTTAGGCTACCCTTTCGACATAGCTCAGGAGAAGGGCAATAAGTTCACGGTAAACGTTTGGTCTTATCGCAAGTTAATGGATACAATAGAACTTAAGGCTCAAGAGTATGGTATGAAGGTGTTTGAAGTAGTTGAGTATAATACTTCAAAGTACTGTGTATACCATGATGTAGAAGTCGAAAGAAAACCTAGGGGAGTAGTTAGTTGCCCTTGAGGACACAGACTTCATTCAGACCTTAACGGCGCATTGAACATTTTAAAGAAAGCAGTGAACGTAATTGTTTCAAAAGTAAAGAAGCCTATATCTTTCATAGTAGATCACAACAGAGTAGCACCCGTAAAGGGGTGTAACCCTTGAGACCTTCAGGAAACCCTCGCCTCTTCAAGGGCGGGGAGGAGGTCAGATTGATAAATTTGAAATATTCCAAATAATAAAGGAAAATCAAGTCTTTGCATTTAATCTTTCTGGGCTTATGTCACAATTCTTAATTTTAAACAAGTTAAAAAAATTTTATAAAAATAAAAAAATCAAGAAATAGATAAATGAGTAAGGGAATAAAGAAAATAAGTCCAAATTTAAAGCTAATAATTCTGATAGGGATAGTGAGTTTTTTCGCTGACATGACATACGAAAGCGCAAGAAGCATAATACCGCAATATTTTACATATGTGCTTGGCGGGTCCGTATTTGCCTTAGGCATTGTAATGGGTCTTGGAGACTTTTTGGGGTATTCATTCAGATCCGTTTCAGGAAAGATTTCAGACATAACAAGAAATTACTGGGGTATGATGTTTTTAGGTTATGTAATAAATCTTTTTGCAGTACCATTACTTGCGCTAGCAAATAATTACATTGTTGCGTCAATTTTAATCATTATGGAGAGGCTGGGTCGTGCAACAAGAATTCCGCCAAGGGATTATGTTATTTCAACAATGGGTTCTGAAAATAGGATAGGCTATTCATTTGCATTACAGAATTTGCTTGATCAAGCTGGTGCTGTAATAGGTCCCTTAATAATTTCCGCGATGCTTTTTTATAATTATGGTTTCAGGCATGCATTTCTATTTTTGGCAATACCAGCAACTTTGAGCATTCTATTTCTATATACTTCATATAGATATTCAAAAAAGGAGAAAAACTTTGAAGCTCGAAAAAATATAGAAAAAGGAATTAAAAAAAGACATCTTATGTACTATATTCTCGGGATAGGCTTGAGCGCAGCTGGAATCTATAATATCCCATTTATATTGGTTTCGGCTCAGGGATTTTTGGCACAGTATGAGGTAACATTGATATTCACGCTTGCTATGGTAGGTGAAGGTATATTCGGATTTATCTTTGGCATAGCATACGATAAAATTGGAAAAGAGATAATAATTTTTGGTCCTATATTAGCAATATTAATCATTTCAATGGTTAGTTTTCACAATATTTTGTTTTACATGTTCCTTGGTCTATTATTTGGTGCATTTACTGGGATCAACGATACAGTTGCAAGATCAATAGTAGGCAGTTATATAGAGGAGAAACAAAGAGGATCCTCATTCGGGATATTAAATACCTCTTATGGATATGGGTTATTAGTAGCTGACATCTTAGTAGGATATTTTTTCAACCAAATTAGTATAATTATTACATATATTATCATTCTTCAAATTTCTTCGATCATTTTATTATTGAAATTCTTTAGAGAAGTAAACCATGGGCAATATAATACAAAATAATAATGCTCTGTTGAATAATTCCTTTTTATTTTAGTTATACGCGAGGGTGCCGTTAACTTAAGCCTTAAGGTTCTTTTACTATGTGCTCACGAAAAAATTGGTTCAGTGCAACATCAAAGATCAGCTTTCAGAATGGATTAAGCCAATTTTGTTGATTGCATAAGGTGAACAAGTTATGAGCTTAAGTTAACGGAACCGAGAACACAAGGATAAGAAGAAAGAAATTTCGCTAGGAAAAAAATCATAACTAACGAGCTGATGCGTTAAGAGCAGCGATGAGTTTAGAAGCACTAGGTAGTTACTCAAATCTGAACAAAAAGGATAAAAACGGACTAGGTTTTAAATATAAATGCGGGCCGGTAGTTCAGGGGTAGAACGCTCCCGTGGCATGGGAGAGGTCGGGGGTTCGAGTCCCCCCCGGTCCATCGCGGGGGTCGCCTAGCCTGGTCAATGGCGCGAGGCTTAGAACCTCGTCCCGTTGGGGTGCGTGGGTTCAAATCCCACCCCCCGCACGGGCCCGTAGCGCAGCCTGGATAGCGCGGCAGCCTCCTAAGCTGTAGGTCGTGGGTTCGAATCCCACCGGGCCCGTTAAATCGTTAACTACTCTGTCCATGAGGGCGGGTTCTCTGGTAAAAAGATGAAAATTGGCAGTTATTTATAAACTAAGGCTTCCACCATTCGAGCCCTATAAGAAGTGGCCTTTCTGATGCTAAAGCAAAAATGTACTTTTTCTTTACGGATCTGGCCAACCTTCCTGCTAAAACTATTTCTGCTACAGAAAGAATTTTACCTTCTTTTACCACGTTTAAAATGTATGGAGCGTGTTCAAGTCCCGGGCCCTTTCTGTAAACTGCAAAGTCTCCACCAAACTTTATTCCTGGCAGAACAACATAACCTTTGTCCCTTAGATAAGAGTAAACCGCATACTTTTCCTCCAAATTTTCATAACTTTTCTTAAAAAAATCCATGAGCTTTGATGGCCCAATCTTTTTATCTCCATCATAAACCTCAAGCTGCTTTTTTTCTGAAAGATAAATGCTCTCTATTGGATCAAGCACCAACGGTTCTTTAAAAGGTCCCTTTGGTTTTTTTATGTTCATTGGTTTTCCAAAGAATCCTGAAAAATAGATAAAATTAGCTTGATCTATGTCCCAGATTATTACGTTTTTTTCAGATAAAATTCCTTTAGCTGGTTTTATCAAAGCCCTATCGAAATTATCATTATAGAATCCGAAATTGAAAGAACAAGGTCAGAAATTTCGTCGATTCTTTCCAGTATGTCTTTAATCATTATGTAAAGCTTTGCATCGCTTATGTTGTTAAACGCGTCAACAAGCGTTTGTCTGTATGTATTGTCTATGTCTTTTTCGATCGACTCTATCCCTGGTAGCATTTCAACGACTTTTTCTGGGTTTATCTGTAACATTTTTACCATGTCGTTAAGCTTAATTATCATTTCGATCAACCTATCACTAAGTTTCGTTAATGTGTCGTTAAGCCCATACTTTGAATACTTTTCTGGAGCTAACTGCTTAAGCCTGAAAGCTGTACCCTCGATCAGGCCAAGAAGATCCTCAATTTGATACGCTGCTCTCATTATGTCTTCTTTGTTTATTATCATGCTTCCGAGCTCAGCAAGGCTTCTAGTAAGAGCCCTTCTGTAGCCGCTTACATCTTCTGTAGCGCTCTTTATCTTTAAGTAACTTTCATCAGCATTCCTGCTATCGCCGATCATCTTCGAAAGTTCCCTTATGGCATCTACTGATTTTCTACACTCATCAACTAGTACAGCAAGTATCTTCCTTTTTGCTTGAATTTCTGGTTCTCCAACATACAATTTTATTCTATAAACTTATTATTATTATAAAAATATAAACGTTTGTTAAATTTATACAAGCTATTACAATTTTTAATCCTATTACAGCCCTTATTCACGTTCATAGAGGATAAAAGTTATAAGGACACAAAACATATATATAATGAAAAAAAAATGTTCATAAATCTCTCATTTTATTTTATTACCCTTCTAGGATTAGGGTATAACTACAGCGTCCTAGCTTTTCCTTTGATAATTTCTTTAGTAGGTTTGTTTTATGGAGGCTACATGGCTTATTGGGTTCTAAAACAGGACCCTGGAACCGAATACATGCAAAAAATAAGCTCCTTAATAGCTTCAGGTGCAAGGGCTTTCCTTTCAAGAGAATATAAAACTATACTTCCGGTTGGGACTTTGTTGGCTTTGTTCGTTGGGGCTGTTTACTTTTTTGGCTTTAACAGCACGACGCTTGCTTTTATGGCTGTCATATCATTTGTGCTAGGGGCTTTGGGCAACGGTCTTGCGGGTTATTTTGGAATGTACATAACTACTAGGAGCGCTTCGAGGACAGCCCAGGCAGCTAAGAAAAATGGTCTTGGAGGAGCATTAAGCATCTCCTTCAGGGCTGGCAGCGTTATGGGAACTATTTTAGCAAGCATAGCTCTACTTGTAATATCAGTTTTGTTTTTGCTTTTTGTTCGGAACCAGCAGTGGGCTGAAGCTCTGATTCCAGTTGCTTTTGGAGCCAGCCTTATGAGCCTTTTCATAAGGGTTGCAGGAGGTATCTACACAAAGGCTGCAGACTGGGGAGCTGACATTGTAGGGAAGGTAGAAGAAAACATTCCTGAGGACGATCCAAGAAACCCGGGAACGATAGCGGACAACGTAGGAGATAACGTAGGAGACGTCGCAGGGATGTCCAGCGATGTTTATGAAAGCCTCGTAGTAGTGGTGACCGGTT
>Ga0081474_123610_pt1 | contig 17143 bp, 17 predicted proteins | sample OneHunmetagenome_2_FD_70978 | JGI IMG/M metagenome (GOLD analysis project Ga0081474, IMG submission 70978) | Ferrous microbial mat communities from One Hundred Spring Plain, Yellowstone National Park, USA v2 (version 2) | ecosystem: Environmental > Aquatic > Non-marine Saline and Alkaline >... | reverse complement strand
TTTTATCACTCCCCAAACCTCGTGAGCAGTGCCCGTCATCAGTTAGGGGGATCATCAACAAGAACTACTTCGGTGATACTACATAAACACAACTTGTCAAAACGATATTTAGATGATTAAAAATAACGAGTAGTTACGTAGAAGCGTTACAGTCTCCTTTACTTTAAAGCAGTTATTAGATTTTGCCTTGATTACAGGGCGATATTTAAGGGAAAGTCCCATAACTGCTGAACCTTACAAAAGGGTTTATCCGTCCCCTTAGGGAGGCGAGGTTTTCCGCCCCATTCGAACCTCCTCTTCTACGACCTGATACTGAAGTGAGGCTCGTTAGGGTATAGAAGCTGGAGAACTCTACCCGTCAGGACACGTTGCTAAAACCTTGACTTTAGGGACGTTCTTTGGGTTAAGATTGAGATGATCTTGATGGTTCTAACGTATTCCCTCCAGAGTTTCCTTAACTTAATCTCGTCAGCCTCCTCTAGGTTCAACTTGAAGTCGACCTTCCTTAAGATCGCAAGATGACACGAATCACTTAAAATTTCGATGCCCGCCATCGCCTTCATTGCACCAAGTTGCATAAGCGAGTCCCTAATCCTGTCCCTGTACTCCATGACCTGATCGCATGAAATCTTCCTAGACACGTAGATGAGTACTACCCCAGAATCCATTATGTCGAGAAACGAACTGTCAGCGAGAACTATTCTCGTCCCCCTCTCAATAGTCTCCACTGTCCTGGGTAGCAGGTTGCTCCCCAAAAAGAGTCTCCTTAACAACTCAGTCCTATCCAACGAAACTATTTCTTTCCACTCATTTATAAACGTTAACTTAAAGAATTTAGGTACTATCTCTAATCCTAGCGTTCATCCTGGTTTAGAAGTTCATAGAAGTTCTATGTGAATTCTTCTTACAAATTTTTAATTTCCACCTACAAACAGTTTCTTGATGATAAGAATTCAAGTATTGAGTTCCAAAGGAGGTGTAGGGAAATCCGTATTGTCGGCCCTATTATCTCTCGCCAGCGCCAGGAGGGGCAAGAAAGTCATTCTTTTGGACGCGGATCCCCTTGGCTGGAGTTCATACGTTCTGGGTCATAGAGGTCCAGGCTTGATCCCATCCCTCCTTAAGGAGGGTAGAGTGGCCGCAGATACGTTAAGTTTCTCTAAACCGATTAATGACTCAAGGGGGTCTGTGTTGGCGGTCAAACTCTTCGGCCAGGGAGTGCGTTACGAAGAAGACCTAAAAAGCGTGCTCTTCTCTGAGGAGTTAAGCAAAGCGTTCAAGCGAGCGCTATCCTTAGTGTACAGGGGAACCGCTGACGTGATCATAGCCGACTCGCCAACCATGGCCGACTTCAACAGCCTCGTCATAAAGGAGGAATTATCAGTGGCTTCAGAGATCTTTCCGGACCTGGTGACAAGAAACCTGTACGTCACAGACCCTACAACGCTCAGCGCAATGAACCTCAGGACGTTCATGGATCACGTGGAGAAGATGAGAAAGGGACTCATGGGCACAGTGATAAACATGGTGGCCCCCCTTCCCTCTGCCATGGAAGAAGCGGAGTCACTTGCGTCTACATTTCAGGGAGTGGTTGCCGTTATACCTTTCATTGAGAGGTTGTATAACGTCGAGTTAGTGTCTCCAAATGACATTCCACATCAGATAACCGAACTGGAGGAGTTCATTTATAGACCTACCCCGAGTTTCGCGTTAATATTCTAAATTCGCGTGTTATGATAATGTGTTGATCTGACCTCCTCCCCGCCGTTGCCAACAGTTTCCGATAAACCGTAAAGTTTATGTCATTTGTTATCATTCAACATTCCTAATCCTTTTAATGCTATTAAGTAAGCTGAGGCTGTATGCCTGTCAAATCCCTTCTCCCTCATCACCTTTTCATGTTCTTCCGAGTTTGTAGTACCCTTTGGATTAACTAACACAACGTTGAAACCCAACCTTAACGCTTTAATAACACCGTGGACTAACAACTGCTTCTTAGCGAAACGTGAAACCTTCCTATTACCGCTTTTGCTCCTGGTGAACCTCCTCTTCTTAACTAGGAATAAGTCCTCAAAAACTACGTAATCAACACCAATCCTTGATAGGAAATTAAGGACCTCTGAAAGAGCATTCAAACGTAAAGCCCTAGCTTCCCCTTAAGGAAAACCGTGGGAAACAACCTCAGAACAGCACCACGTTTTGGTAGTAACAATACTACTCTCCTTATTAATTACAACCTATCCCACTGGGATGTCTTCCTCGAGGGTCCCCCGGGCCGACCCTGAGCTCGGTTGGACTTGAGCCTTGACACCACTTTGTTCGTCACGGGCTTCTCGGACAGTACTGGGATCGAAGACGACCCTGGCTACCGGAAGGGCTCCTTGAGCACGTCCAACATCTAGCCACGTCGATCTTGGTCTTGAACTCTGTGACCCTCACAAATCCAACATCTTCCTCACGGTGTAGGGGAAACCGTGAACGTCCTGCCCGAGGTCCACTACGGCTACCGTGAGGAGCTTGGCCCTCTCGAACCTCCCGTGGGTGTGGCAGTAGGTCCAGTAGTTCCCGGGGGCTCACGTCCTCCCGGAGCGTCGTGGTCCACGGTGTCGTCCACGATGACGACCTGATCCTTCAAAGTCTGACAGGACCTCCATGCGTCGTCGAGTTCTCCCAACGCCCCATCAATTCACGTTCCAACCCGAACGTCTCGGCCGCGTTCCTCACGCTGGCCCTCCCACCTACCAGGACCATGAGGATCAGTGCCTGTTAACCTTCCTGCTCCTCCCCTTCCCCCTCACCACGCCCAACCTGTTGATCTCCCTGACAGCCTCTCCCTAGCGAACTCGATCGGTCCCTTTCCGTTCAGCACCTTTTCGGCAGGATGACGCTGAGTTGGTAAAATTAATTTACCTTTATGAATATTCTCCCGTCTCTACTACCAGACTTGAACTCCATCATGGCCTCAACCCCTCTCTCCAACGGAAATACCTTTCCGACCTTTACCTTACACCTTCGACATAGTCTCAACAACTCCACGAACTCAGAAACCCTTCCCCTATTCGTCCCGAGGAGACTGATATGCCTAGAGTAGATCTCTCCTAAGTTTATGGATGTCTGGTTTCCGGTGATTCCACCGAAGAAGACCAGTCTCCCGAGGTTACCTACCAGCTTAAGTCCCAGATCCCAATAGTCCTTACCCAACGGGTTAACTACCACGTCTGCCATCCTGCCCTCCGTGATGTCCCTGACCAGGACATCAGCATGGGAGTAATCCACGACGTAATCCGCCCCGAGCTCCTTGACCCACTCCTTCCTGGTGACGGCCACTACAGTGGCCCCCATGAATTTAGCCAACTGGACAGCGAATGAGCCCGTATTACCCGACGCTCCTAGCACTACCACTGTCTCTCCAGGCGAGACGCGAGCAGTCCTCAAAGCGTGATAGGGAGTCAGCGTTGCAATGGGTAGACTGGCCAACGCCTCTTCAGGTAAATCTGAGGGGAACACATTGATGGCCGGGACTATGACCTCCTCAGCGTACCCACCTTGAGCCTCAACCCCCATTCTCTTCCCACTAACGCAATAGGTCTGCTCGCCCCTCATACACATGTCGCATTTTCCGTCGAAGAGTCTGGTGTACACTGCGACTTTCTGACCCTCCTTTACGTTCTCAACACCCTCCCCCACTTCCTTCACTACGCCTGTGAACTCGGAGCCCGGAATGTGAGGCATCGGACTTACCCTGAGTTTCTCCACACTCAATATGTCGACCGGGTTGACTGAAGCCAGCGTAACTCTGAGCCTAACTTCTCCCTCCCTCAGTTCCCTTGTGTCAACGTCTCTAAGCTCCAGGTTTTCGAGACCCTGTCGTTCAAACAGTAAGGCCTTCACATTGAAGACTACTCTGTGAGGGTATTGAGCTTTTCCGTCTGTCCCTAAGCTTTCTCCACTCATTTCATTTCAAACCAGCAATAATTTGGAATTCGTCTGGATTACAGGGCGGTACTCAAGGGAAAATCCCTAACTGCTGGTAAATCGTGATCGAGTGTGAGGACTTAGTGGACTGACAAGCGTCACCGAGACACCTGAGCTGGAGTTTATCAGTGGCACCTCTGCCACACTCATACACAGCTCCTCTGGTCAACTTCTCGTGGAGGAGCGAGAGCGAGCCTTCCCCAGTAATCCAGGGGAAGGACCAAGCGGCATACAGGGTCTAAACCAAAGATAAACACGTACCATCACTACTAGAGGAATCTAACCCTCAACTTAGGGAACCTTCGCCCTTATGATAAGGAGCATGTCAGATCTCAAACCTGGGACGTTCATAAAGGTTGTTCGTAGTTAACCTCCCTGCAACATACCTTAACTAGGCAGATAACTCCTAGACTAGTAGTATTTTTCCGAATATTGTAGCATCTCCTTCACCTCTTTCACGTACTCAGTGATATCGTTCACGGATAATTTTGCGTCATGAAATCCCCAAACGTGAAGAGTGCATCCAGCACTCCAGCCTCAGATCACCCAACTCCCCAATCGTTCAGCCAACTTGTTCGAGGCCGAAACTAACCATTGTGTGTACCATCTGTTTTCATTCGACGCCTGGTCATGTTCCGGTAACCCGAACTTCTCGGACAACGCTTTCACCAGTTCCTCGGCTACCTTATACGCCTTTTCGGAGGCCTGGACGGGGTCACCTTTCCTAAGGTACTCCTCACATTCAGCCATATATCTTCAACTAGTTTCAACCTAAGCTTTGTGGCCTCAGGAGGGTCGTGTCTTGAAATCGCGTCTATAATCAAGTCCTCCACGTTTATTCCCAGCTCCTCGGCCTTTTTTATCAGTTCTTCCACGGGTAACATTAGTTGACCCTAAATTAAACTTTAGACAAGTTGAGGCCCGGTTGTTAGAAGACGTAATTTTGAATTCCAACTCAGATTTTCACGTCCTCATAGCTTTCTCTTCAGTGCCCTAAAATCACTTTCCTGAACGATCTCAGGTCAATCTTCCTCCGGGATCAGCTTGCACGAGCCAAATCTCTGACTCCACTGGAACTGTAGGCTAAACTTAGTAGTGGGTTGAAGTTACCTGGTCCTCTCCACTATCACCTGGACTACTGCTATTTGCCCTGCCTTAACGCTCCTCCAACCCTCGCGTAGAGACTCCTCCACCTCGTCCACCATCTCCACTAACCTGAAGTAACCCCCGAAAGCCTTCACGGTCTCACCTATATTATACCTCTTGAAGTCAGCTCCGGGATAGAGTGACTTAGCCTTAGCTAAGCCCTCCGGAAAGACCTCGTCCACAGCCTCAGCAGAGGCTAGCCAACCGCCGTTATCGTAAATCACCACCAGCACAGGTAAACCGTAAGAGGCACATGCGTGATAGAAGGCCTCCGGTACCCCGAAGATGAAGGAGCCGTCTCCCACAGTCGCTATCACTTCACGTCCCGTAGCTACCCTGTAACCGAAGGCCGCTCCCAGACTCCAACCCAGGTGCCCCTCAGACAGATCGCCGAAGTACTGGCCGTAAGAGAGGTCTGCGTACCTGGGGTTGAAGGGGTACTCGTTGAATATTACACCCCCAAGCTTGGACACCAAGTGGGACAGTAACCTGGGGTGTACCTTCTTTCCAGACCGTAATCGCTCCAATTCCTTCGCCTTCTCCTCTCTCCTCTTCTCCACCCTCTCCTTGATCTCGTCCCTCCACTTATCCCTGGCGTCGACCCTGACCACGTCGAGCGCCTCAGGAGTCGCCTGAAGACAGACGTCACACCTGAAACCGTAATATGGTATATAGGAGTACGAGGGATCAACGTCGACCTTTATCACCTTTGCGTTTACCCTGACCTTCTTGGGTATCCAGGGAACCTCAGACTCCACTACGATGAGTAGGTCTGGCTCAGAGAGATCCAACCTATCCAAGGCCATCCCTCCAGTGGAGGGATAGTTCACCACTTCCCCCACGTAGTGCAGGACCGGGGCCCCCAGTCTCTCGGCGAATCTCTGAAGCGAGGCATACCAACTTTCCCTCCTCCCAGCCCTCCAAGTGATGATGGCAGGCTTCTCAGACTCCCTTATCAATTCCTCTATCCTCCTCAGGGCTGAGGGAGAGGGGCCCGGTTCGTAGGGATCCATGGGAACTCTCCTTGAGGAGGATCTCTCCACGCTCACTTCCCTGGGTATTACGAGATATACTGGTCCTTGAGGTTCGCTCCTGGCGATCTGTAGGGCTCTCATCACAGCCACCTCCATTTGCGACGCTCTCCTAACCTCGAAGTCCCACTTAACGTATTGCCTGACGAGACCTCCTTGATCCCTGGCCTCCTGCGTCCAATGAATCCTCAAGTTCCTGCTGGCTGTACTTCCCTCCTCGGTGTAGGGTGACCTACCGGCTATTACGATGAGGGGTATCCTGCTGGTGAAGGCGTTAGCTATTATCCCCAACGAGTTCGCAGTCCCAGGGACTGTGTGGACAGCTACCACTCCCAACTTTCCTCCCAGGGAGTATCCCAGAGCCGCAGAAGCTGCAGTGATCTCGTGAGGGACTATCACGAAGTCCGGAAGGGAGTGATCTCTCACTTTCTCCTCAATGAAGGCAGCATAGTCGGTTCCGGAGACCATGAATATCTCGTCAACCCCTTCCCTCCTCAGTGCCTGGAGCAGGATCGATGCACCGCTCCTCTCCTCCGTCTGAGTGGTCATAGCTTAATCTGTAATTATCAAATAATTAAACATCCTTCCAGGATCTACTCGCGAAAACCTTAATTTGGTCATCGTGATGGTCATCGTTGGTCCCGCTTCAAGTAGATAGAGGAGAACCTTTATTTGTGTCTACGTTTAGTAGACACATATGTCTACAGTCATTAGTGTGAGGATAAAGAAGGAGATAAAAGAGGAGTTAGAAAAACAAGGTATAGACGTTGATCAGGAGGTAAGAAAATTTTTGGAAGAACTTTACCTTAAGGTCAAGGCTAAAGAATACGTAAATAAGTGGATTGAAGATCTCAAGGACGTTAAGCCCAGTGAGGAGGGATTCTCGGTAGGTTCTGTGAGGGAGGACCGTGAGAGTCATTGACTCTTCCTCCCTAGTAAAATTTTTCTCAAGGGAGAAGGGCTGGGAAAAAGTTGCGGAGGTGATAACTGAAGGTGTGATGACTTTAGACTTAGCAATTAAGGAGGTTGCTAGTGCTTTGTGGAAAAAGGTACTGCGTGGGGAGATGAAGGAGGAAGTGGCAATCAACATACTTTCTGACTTAATTAAGCGTGAGGCCGTGTTGTTCGTAAAGCAGGACGATTACTTAATAGAAGGTTTTAAGATAGCAAATAGGAATAAAATAACAGTTTATGACTCCCTGTTTATTGCCTTAGCCAAATTAAATAACTTTGAATTAGTAACATCTGATAAAAAGCAATACGAAATAGCCGCGAAAGAAGGACTCGAAGCACGCCTAATATAAGATACTACGTTCGACTTTCATTCTGAACTAGGAGTTTAAACTCTCTCTGAAGGAGCTCTTCTCTCCTTGTCCGTCTCTCCCAACTTGAGAGTACGGGCCGTTCTTGACAGATCACTGCTGTACAATTAAAATCGTTCTATCTACAGGAATGAATGAAAAACGAAAGTGATAGATTACAATATTAGAGTTCAAAATTACAAAAGAAGTTAAGATAGAAGAGACCAATACTATCGTTTCAAGACGAAACGTGTTAATACGCAGCCTTAAGCGGTCGTTCAGGCCTCCATCGCAAATTCGCTTTATTTAACTCATTAAAGTTCATTGGGATTAGCAAGTCCGGGAAAAACTCTCGATCACTCTAGCTTCAACATACTTATAATTTTCCTTATACAGGTCTTTTTCCCATTATTTCATCTCTAATTGACCGCTTTTAATATTTAGTCATGGATACTTTGGTTAATCTTTTCCATTTTAATTCAGTTCCTAAATGGAACCTAGCTAGCTCCTTCTGCCTACATAACTTTTCTTCCTAATGTCTAGGAAACTAAGTGACTAGGAATTCCAATTCCAAAAACTTATAATTTGGTAAAGGGACTAGCCCTCATGACGAAGTATTGTCCTAGATGTGGGGCACAGAACCCTGACAACGCCCAGTTTTGTTCATCCTGCGGGTACAGCCTACAGTCTGTGTACTCCTCCAGTTCTACTCCCCCAAGTCAGGGCCCACCTACCTCTCCTCCTCAGAGCCCTCCCCCCACTTGGAATCCGCAAGGAGGCTACACCCCTCCAGGATACGTGAAACCCCTCTATCAGCAGGCTCTGGAACTATTCACCAGGAACTTAGGTATGATCATACCTGCACTTCTGGCGTTAATTATAACAGTAGTTCTAGGATTCGCCATAGGTTTGATCGCAGTGGCCCTCCTTCCCTTGATCAGTTTTACAGTGATAAGGGGAATAGCTTTCGTGATAGGTTTCATAGTGGGAATAGTCATCACTTTCCTCATTCAGCTGGAGGCCTATGAGTCCGTGGACGTCATGAACGGTATGGTCCCTGACGTAGGAAGTGCTTGGCGACGAACCACCGCGAACACGGGAACCATCCTTCCAACAGCCCTACTGGTGGGGTTGATATACGGTCTACTGGCCTTAGCAGGAGTTCCAGGAGCCTTCGTTATTGAGGGACTAGTCCTCATACTGGCCTACGTGATCACCTCTCACCTGGCCCTGGGTCGGGCGATGGGATTGGGAGCGTCTCTGAACTGGTACTCAAACTCCTTCTCAAGGGATGGAAACTCAGCCGTCGTAGTTCTAATAGGATCCATACTGTCCACAATCCCCATACTCAACCTGTTCACGATACCCTACACTTCCCTCCTCTCAACCTTGATGGCGAGGAACTATCCCTAGTCAAGTGGGGATCAGCTTACCCTCCTTTTCCAGGTCCCTCAGGAAGAGGGCGTTGAGTCTTACCTCCTCAGGATCGAACTCCGAGTGACCGGAGATCTCCTTGAAGGACTGACAATCATAGGAGGTTCCGGAGTACCTCAGGAGAGCCCTTATATCCTTGGGCAGGAAGGCCTTAGCTATCCCGAGTGGAACTGGCAGTTGAATTCCCCTCCGCTTCAGGGACTCGGCCATAAGTTGGAAGAACCTAGATACGGGCACAGTCCCGCACTCACTGGCGTAAACGAAGAGCCTCCTCGGTCTCTTCTGGCTCAGAGATCTCACGGCGTCTCCTAGCCAGTCAGCGTTTACCGTGGCCATGAGAAGTCCCAGTTTAGGTAACAAACCCACCTTAGCAAGTCTGTACATGCTCACGAACTGGACGTGGGCAGCGTACCTCCCGTAGACCAACGTCGGTCTCAGGATAGCCAAGGGAGTACCTTCCTTTTCAGTCTCGTTCATAACAGACCTCTCCCCCTGACACTTGGTGATCTCAAACGTTGTCGTGGGCGAGACGCCCTTACAGTGCTCCTGCTCCACTCTCACGTTAGTTCCCGTTGCACCGGTTGACGTAGCTCCGCTGAAGTGGATGAATTGCTTCCCCTCCTTAGCAGACATCCTGGCCAGAGCCGTCGGCACCTCCACGTTTGCCCTCCTCAACGTTTCCTCGCTCCCGGAGATCTCCCCAACTAGGTTCACCACGGTGTCTGAGTCTCTCACCAGTTTCCTGAACTGCTCATCCATGGGGTCTGCCTTGACGACGTCTACCCTCCCCTTCAACAGCTTCACGTACTCCTCCTTCACTGGGTTAAGGGACCTGTAGGTGACAGTGACACTTGAAGTGTCCTTGTACTGTGAGAGTCTCAGGGCGATGTGAGTAGCTATGAAGCCCAGTCCTACGATAAGGTATCTCATACTTCAAGCACACAGACGTGGATAAAATTCCTTGGGTAAGCAAAGGTTAACACGCAGCAGTGGTTGTGGGACTTTGCCTTAAGGTCTCGTGGTCAAGGCTAAGTTTAATTCAGCAGTTATTGGATTTCACCTAGATTGCAGAGCGCTACCTAAGGGAAAATCCCACAACTGCTGTTTAATTATTGCCCTGTACATGAGACGTCATCAAGTCACGTCCGGGCCTGTCTAAGGGGGTAGAACGGGTTTCTGAAGGTCGAGCGAGTGGTCAAACAGAGACTGTAACGCTTCTACGTAACTACTGGTTATTTTTAATCACTTCTAAATATCGTTTTGACGAGTTGTGTTTATATAGTACCACCGAAGTAGTTTTTATTGATTCCCCCAACTGATGACGGGCACTGCTCACGAGGTTTGGGGAGTTATAAAGGTGTGGATGGGAGGGTATTGAAGTTTCCCTCGACTAGCCCCAATGAGTTAAGGGTGACCCTGTATGATCCCTTAAGAGGGGTGCCCGTGGTGGAATTAGAAGTATTAAAGAAGGTAAGTTACGCCACGGGTAAACACAAACATGCGGTCGCTCAACGTCAGGCCCTTTACGTGCCAGCAACTGGCACAGGTCTTGGAGGTATATATGGGTTCAATGAGAACCAGTTTCTTGTCGTACTTCTCCATTTGGTACCTTATGATGCTCTTGAGCTCGGGGAATACGACGTCGTGGAGCCTCAGCCTCCTTGAGGACTTACCCACCAGTTGCTTAACTTGAATGTCCTCCATGACGACCACGTAGTACTTCTCGGCGAAGTGTTTGCCCAACCTCATGTACACGTCCTTCCTCAGCTCCTTCAAGTGCTCGTAAGCCTTAGCGAGCTTGACCTTGGCCTCGAACCGGTTCTTGAACCGGAACTCCTTCCTGGATAGGTCCCTGTGCAGCTTCCTCAACCTCCTGAGTGCCTTCTCGTAGGGCTTCAAGTTGGGGAACAGCATTATGGGATTCTCCCTTCGGTACCGCCCTGTAATCTAGGTGAAATCTAATAACTGCTGTTAGGGAAGTATTTATCATCTCGCGGTCAAACCCTTAAATCCAGTATTTGGACTCTGAAGTTAGAACCCAGGGGTCTTGAAGGTCTGGACGGAATCAACGATCGACTCTCACTTCTTTTCCCCTGAGGAAGGAGAGTACGGTCGCCAGAACGAGCACCGCCATGGATACCAGGAAGGCGTAGTGGAGTCCCACAACGAACACGTTGGATAGACCTCCGTTCAGCCTCGACGTCCCAAGGAATATCTGAAACGCGACCTCCTTGGGTATGGACGCTGCGGCCACTGATAGTGAGATGACGTAGCTCAAGATAGTTCCCACGCTCCCCAGCGTCCTGGAGAGGCCAGACACCGAGCCGAAGTAGCCCTTGGGTGCACTGCTCATTATGGCACTGGTGTTGGAGGGCCAGAACATACCCGAGCCTACCCCGTTCAGGGCAGAGATTCCCAATATCCAGGTGATGGGGGTCGTGGGTGTGATGATGAGGTAATAGATCCCAACGGTCAGGGTTATCAAGGCCAACCCTCCAGTGGCAAGATACCTGGAGCCGTACCTATCTGAAAGCCTCCCCATGTAGGGGGCGAGGAAGCTGGAGACCACGTATCCAGGGAGGAGTATCAATGAGGAGTATAGCGGCGAGAATCCCCTTACGCCCTGGAGGTACATTATCAAGAGGAAGCTGAGGGCCAACCCTCCCACTCCCTGGAGGAAGTTGGCCAGGAGGGAGTAAGCCAAAAGCCTGAACCTGAAAGCCCTCAGGTCAAGTATGGGGCTACTGATCCTGGACTCGTTGAGGAAGAAGAGGACCAATAAGGCGAAGCCTCCTACCATCATTCCCTCCGTGACGACTGAGGGTCCGGTGCTAGCCCAGGCTATGGAGGAGTAGGAGAGCAGGGTCAGAGCTCCTCCAAGTGTGAACGCCCCAACCAAGTCCAAGTCCCTCCTGAAGACGTTGACGTCCTTGATGTACTTGATCCCCAGGGCCAAGGAGACCAGTCCTATGGGCACGTTTATGTAGAAGATATATTGCCATCCCAGGAAAGTGGTCAACACTCCACCCGACACTATCCCCAGGAGGGCCCCGATGTTCCAACCCAGGCTGGTGTATCCGTAGGCCCGCCCCATGGAACTTGGAGGGAAGTGGTCTGCAACAATGGCCCCACTGTTGGCGGTCATCATTGCCCCTCCTATCCCTTGAACCACCCTGAAGAATATCAGGTCCAGAACGTTGGGTGAGAGGCCACAGAGTGCTGAGGATACTGTGAACACAGCGAAACCCAAGTTGAAGATCTTTGCCCTCCCGTAAATGTCACCTATCCTGCCTGCCTGGGTGGAGAGGATAGCCGAGACCAGAAGGTAGGCCAACAAGGTCCATATGACCGTGAAGAGGTCTGCGTGGAGACTTTGGGCAATCTCGGGGAGTGCCAGGAGAACTATGGTAGCATCCACGGCTGACATCAGGGTTCCCAACACCAGGACTAAGAGGACGACCCTCTGGTTCATGGAAGAGTATCCTTTGAGGGAGGCTTAAAAGTTCTGCTTAACTGGTTTAACCAGGTCAACGGTACGAGTTTGAGGTTCCTAGTATTTAACGAAGTTCGAGTGCTCTACGCTCGTTCAAATTTCTTACAACAGTTATTAGTACTCGCCTAGATTACAGGGCGTTACTCAAGGGAAAATCCCATAACTGCTGTTTCTTAGATGTCGAGCTCATTGGACGGCCTAAAATTCGAAATTATAGGTAAGTTTGAAATAATGCTCGACGTAAACTCCGTAAAATTGAAGAAGCACAAAGCACAGGTAAACACAAACCTCGATTACCCTGGCTAGGGACCCTTAGTGCGTCACGAAGGTCCTCACCAGGACTCCGTTGGCGAAAGTTAAGTCCAGATTGTACGTCCCCTTAGGTAAGCTGATGAAACCCAGCTGTACCTCCAGGTTGTTGTAACCAGGACTCAGATCCCTCGGGGAGAAGGAGATCGCCTGTCTAGGTCCCGTGGGCGTCTGCAAAACTGCAGAAGATAAGGTCAGGGGAGAAGCTGAGTACAGGGTCAGCCTCGCCACTCCACTGTCGTCCAAAGTCCCCACTCCTACCTGGTACACTGCAGGACCTTGTTGAGGTGGTGCTGGCGGGTACTGAGAAGGGGGAGGTGGTGGATAGTTCTGCGTCTGAGGAGAGAATCCGGTCTCGGCCTTCCTTATGGCGTTTCCCAACCCGAAGAAGAGGAGGAAGGGGGCGACTAGATTAAGGTAAGGAATAATTATGAGTATTGCTCCAACCTTGATGAGCCCGTCCTGGTAAATGGAACCTACCTTGTAAAGCCCAATGATGACCATGATGATCCCCACGAGGGCCGCGATCGCACCAATGATGACTATCAGTACTCCTCCAACTAGGGGGGCCAGGTAGGGAGACGGTGGGGGAGCGTTACTTGATATACTGGGTAACACTTGTACCAAGGAGGTAAACAACACTGCCACCCCTATCATCAACAACACGAAGGCCACGAGATATATGGAGGCACCCGTAAGGCCAGTCTTCAGGTCCCTCCCAGCCCTCACCAGTTCCTTGAAACCTGACCTGAGGAACAGCAAAGAGATTATACTCAGGATCACGCTCACGATCAGGAAGGGTAGGATGACGTTCATCAGCCTCTCAAATACCCTCACTATCGTCCCCGGAGGTGATCCTGGAGGTAACGCAGTGAACGGTGTGGTAAAGGGGAAAAGGACGTCAAGGAACAGGGAGATGATTGTTGAGATGATGCCTATCAAGGAGTAGGTTCTCAACTTCCTCAGGCCTTGAACTTCAAGTGGAATTGCCATGTTAACTGATCGATGTTCCAAATCAAAAACTTTTTCGCAATGTTCGATCCGTGATTGTGAGAGCTACCCAGTTCAGCCCGTCGCCCATGGTCGCTGTGAGGAGTCCTTCCGGTTAATTTCCGACGAGACATTTGATACAGGTTTCGTAGTCGTCAAGTATGACTCGCGTCTCAGTCAAATTTCATTTTGAAAAACAATTAGTTGCAGAAAGTATTATTAACTGACTATATACCAAGTTACTGGGGAGGTATCCTGTTATTTGACCCGAAACCCTAGGGATCATACAGGGTCACCCTTAAGTCATTGGGGCTAGTCGAGGGAAACTTCAGTACCCTACCATCCAATTTCTATCACTCCCAAGACCTCGTGAGCAGTGCCCGTCATCAGTTGGGAGATCATTAAAAGAAAGTCCTTGGGTAATGATACATGAACATAACCGACGTCAAAACGATATTTAGAAAATTAAAAATAACGAGTAGTTACGTAAATGTGAGCCCCGTGCCGTTGGGCTCGAAGGAGTCCCATGACCCACCTACAGTAAGTGGGTGGTTGAGGGCTAAGTCCCAACACTCGATCATGAATGAACATAAAATAATTGAAATGAAAGTGTAGGGACAAACGGCTTAGTAAGCCTACTATAACGGACTTGGGGGTAACGTAGCCGACTTACCGTCAAAGTAAACTATGTCTCTAGGATGTTTTTAAAAGTTTTCAGGATTCTCTCAGACTACAAGGATTTTCCGATAAATGCTACTTTTTGAACAGTCCCCTTTAAAGGAGGATTTGAGGAAGACCTATGAGTGGTGAGAGCCATTAATTGCAGATAAGTTCTTTAAGGAAAATGAACAGTGGAAAGGTTAAGAAATAGCTTTTCACCTTTCGCTAAAACTCGCTAATATAATTAGCTTATCTATTAGATTAAGATTTCACTGTTTTTCTAATATCTCGATAAGGGTAAATAACTGTTCAAAACAGTTCTCGATCTTAAGTTTATCAAGATCTATTTTGAACATGCGTTTAAGGTCTTCGCAATTCCTTACGCCTTTCGGTAGATCAATACCGGAACATTTAAGTAATTCTTCCTCAATACAAGATACTTCCCCTAAAAATGCAACGTATACGGGCTTATGTTTTATTCGGCTTTCACATTTGTATACCTTATTATCAATCACAGTACAATTAACTAAACTATTAATAATTTCATCTTTATGTTCAATATCAGATATTATTATGTATCCCCTTTCGCGTTTACTCAAGTTCATTTGCTCTAATAGTGAAATTAAATCTACGACGTTTTTACCCGTGCTTGAAATTTTATAATTACTTTTCATCATTCTCACTATCTCCTTAGTGCCATGAAAGAGAATTGCCATATCCTCTCTCCCATTCTTTAGCTCGCAAACTCTTTCAAATATCTTAAAATCGATGGATCCCTTTCTATTTCCGTTTGCAAAGAGGACTCTGAAAATTATAGTTTCATTATTAACCTTACTTAAATCATCAATTATTCTCAACTACCTAACCCTAACTGATTTCATATATCATGTTCTTAGCAATTATTCTTATGTCTTCGTTCGCTTCAAAAAACCTTCTAACTTCTTCAGCCTTAAGCTCCCTTATCTTCCCCCCACTTATTAAGTGGAACTTAACATTATCATCTCTAGAGAAAATAGCAATAACGTCTATGGATTGCGTAGAGAGCAGAATTATGGAATTTAATTTGTCCAGAATCTTTTTTAATATTTCAAGCCTTAGCGGAAAAAGTCCCATAGATTCTACATCGTCAATTACCAAAATTTCGGGCTTTTCCAGCATGAGGAGGAGTGAGAGAAGTATTAAAGAGCTCAAACCCTTTCCAAGATCACCTAACCTTATTAAACTCCTATCGCTTTTCTCAATGAACAATTGATATTTATCGTCTACTTGATATAAAAATACGTTCTCAAAGCTGTCATCGATGGTCTTCAGTAATTCACTAACTCCCTTACGTAAGGAGACGAAGTCTTCTAAGTTCTTAAGCTTGTTTATGACTTCCTCCTCGTACTTGTATAAGAGATCTGGAATGAAATACACGACTTTGATGGGTTGTTCAAAAGTGTTCCCCACGTCTAAGGTTGAGAAATACTTGAAATCTTGTCCCGTGTTGAAAACTCCTTCAATTGAATAATTTCTTATTGAGTAATTCTTTCTTAACGTTGTCATAAGGGTTTTGTAGTCCTTAACATTCCTACTGACTAGTATCTCGTTAAGGCGTCCGGACAGTATTGCCACGCTTTCAAGGATTGTAGTCTTTCCGGACCCGTTATCGCCGATAAAAACGTTTATCTTACTCAGATTAATCAAAACGTTATCGAACAACCTGACGTTATTTAATTTAATTGCGTTAACCTTCCAAATCCTCTCAAACTTTTCCGGGAACTCTAAAACATACTTCTCCTCTTCATCACTTATATCTGGTGTATCAAATAGTCTAATGAAGTAACCCCTTCCTATTCTAAACATCCACGCTGAGGCCTCATTATCATTAGTTAAAGCTATAGGCAAAACTCTCTTATCGTTAACCGGTCTCCAGCTCTCCTTAGGCTTATATTCTAAGATATCCCCTAACAATGTGTTTCTCACGTCTTTTGACTTTGGTAAATGCATTAAGTAATTTAAGTTAACTGGAACCGATGAAGGTCCTCCGGCTTCACTTTTCTTTCCCTTCTCTTTCTCTATGTAGTAAAACGGGATATCTCCTAGCCATATTACCTTACCTCCGTTATCTAAAAAGTCGAAAAGAGGCGATTTAGCCTGGGCCGGGTCGTATAACTCTATTGGTATAACGTCTGTTCCGAAGATTAAATAAGAACCCGGACTAGCATATAACCATTTGACCAACTCCTTTGGGTCTCTAATTACAGTGCCTCTAGTCTTTTGTAATTTAATCCACGAATAGCTTTCCCCTATGTATGTCGCTATATTACTCATTAAGGATCTAATCATCGTGACATTTAATAAACTTTACTTGTTACTTATTTTTAATCCCTTCGAAAAGTTTTAGCATTAAATGATAAAGACTTGCTGTAAAGCACTTAGTCACTACTTTGTGTTATTAACATAAATCGGTTTCAAGTCCTGAGTATGAACTAGTGCGGTCATTAAGCTACAAATTTATTAATTGAGATAATCTCTATAAAGAGATAACACAAAAATGAAACCCTTTCGTACTTTGCCTTAATATAGAAATATAAATAAGTACAGCAGTTATGGGAACCTTAGGGAGGTAATACCAAGAACTCGGTATTAGCGAGAAGTTTTTATTTTTCTACGTCGTCCCACTGAAAAGATGTCAAACCAGAAGGGAGAGGTCGAACTGGCTAAGGAGGATCTGATCAAGGCAGTGAACCAGGTCCTGGGCATAGTGAGGAGGAACGGGAGGAGCAGGAAGGTCGGGTTGGCACTCGTCTTGATGGTCCTGC
>Ga0081474_119379_pt1 | contig 17189 bp, 20 predicted proteins | sample OneHunmetagenome_2_FD_70978 | JGI IMG/M metagenome (GOLD analysis project Ga0081474, IMG submission 70978) | Ferrous microbial mat communities from One Hundred Spring Plain, Yellowstone National Park, USA v2 (version 2) | ecosystem: Environmental > Aquatic > Non-marine Saline and Alkaline >... | reverse complement strand
GCGAAAAAAGGTGTTTCTCCTTCTCTAATTGCCAAAATAACCCACCACCGCCGCCTCGACTACGTCTTAAGCTATACCCAACAGAAAACCGCGGATGAGTTGAACCGGGAAATAGACTGATTTTTCAGAGACCTCAAGGATCCGGGTTGGTTTGTCGGGTTTTGTAAGCGTAAAGTGGTTTTTCCGGCTATTTTCCTGTTTTTTCGGCTAGGGGTATTTTAGACCGAAACCCGCACTCAGGAGCTGTGGAAAACTACATGTGCCGTAAACTACCCGCCCTCACGGACTCTCTGGTGTGCCATGAATACCGCCACTTTGTGTACCTGACCTCTTCCCCGCTTAAGGTCTTGCTCATTTGTAACGGAGGTGTGCTCTTTTAAAAGCGTTTCAGGTTTTTAAGATTTTTTACGCTGCTTTTTTGAGGTGTTAAAGTGGATGCGCTGGGAGATGAGGTTCGAGCCCTTCCGCGCGCTCTTCATCGCCTTCTTCGGTCTTCTTCCCGCCGAAGTTGCGGTTCAGAGAGGCGACTTACTCACCCTCTTACTCAACATTTCCGTGGTCGTCAGCGTTTCGGTGTTCTTTGCCGAAAAGTGTAGCTGTCCTCTAAAAACAGGGTTGCTTCAGTTTCTTTCGAACGACGCGTTCTGCGCATTTCTTCTCAACAACGATAAAAAACAAATGTTCGCGCAAGGCGTGTGCGCGTTTTTGGGCTCGATCATCGTAGCTCCGTTTTCTCTCCCCTTAGCCGTTTTTTCAGCGGCCTCCTCCCTCCTCCTTTTTTCTGTTTGCGAAAGCGCAGAGAACGGGTTCACAGCCTGATGTCCAGAAAAGTCCGACTCCGGGTGGAAGGGTGCTCATCGACCTCGAGCTGAGCTCCCTGAACTCCGTTGTCTTCTGCACAGTTTTCGTCGCGCCGTAGCTCGTTTCCGTTTTCTTGATGGGTAGCTTCCCTATGGTCTCAGTCACGAGTTCAAGTGAGAGTTTGTCCGTCGTCCTCAGGAATACGCGCGTGTTGAACGCGGAGATTATCGCTTTTGCTTCCTGCTCTCCGTATTTGTCATACAGCTGGGCGACTGATTGGGTGGCGGCTATTACTTTACCTCCCAAGTCGCGCGTCATGTTGAGGAAGGTCTGAAACCCGTCGGTTTTCGGAAGGACGTGGAGTTCATCGAGTATTACGTATATTTCTTTCTCCCTGAGTTTTGTTGAAAGCACCTCTCCGAAGAGTGTTGAGAGTATCGCCGTGAAAATGGGTAGGGACACCTTCTCGTTGTCGTGTCTGTACTCAAGGAGCACGACACGGAAGGCTGGGTCGTGTAGTTCTGATGTTATACACCACTCACTTCTTTTGGAGAAGCTCAATGAGAACACCTCGGAGAGGTACATTTTGAGGAAAGAGAGCACGCCCTGCGTTTGACCCGAATCGGCCTTTATGTGTTCGAGCGCGCTCGATGCTTGATAGTTTGAAAGAAGCATCGTCATCTCTTCATGGGAAAGGAAGGGCACCTCGGCCATTATGGTGTTGTCCAACTCCGAGAGCCTTCTACCGAAGAAGCTTCTTTCTCCGCGCTCCTTGACGAGTGCGTCCATCACTGTCACGCCGAGGATTCCCTCGAACACGGAGGCTGGCGCGTTGTGAGAGAAGTACGGATCCTGTTTTTCCCCGCTTGTCATTGAGGCGCATGACCATATGAGTGTTTTTGATACACGTCTGATCCTCATCGCAACCGCCGGATTGAGCTCCATGAACCTGCGGAAGGAGGGCTCTTCGGGAAGCACGGGTTTCTCGTTTCCGAGTATCTCCTTGAAGATGTTCCACCCTACGGGTTCGAGGTTCTCGTCTTCGCTCACGACGACGTAAGGCACACCTGATGAGCGCGCAAGCCGTAGGAAGTCCCCTTTTGGGTCGAATGCTATGATTTTACCTTTTCCCCTTTTCATAAGGTCGGAGAGGATGAGTTTGAGAAGCGTTGTCTTTCCGGAGCCTATCGACCCTTGCACGTACATGTGTCTTGAGAGGAGTGTTTGGGTGAACGGTAGCTCACCTCCAGTCTGAAGCGGTAGCCTTACCACGACCTCACCGGGCGCTGCCTGAAGTAATTTTTTTACGTAGCCGCGCCCCGGCGTGAGCTCGAAATCGAGCTTTTCGGTTTTGAAGTCCGTGAACCCCCTTACGAAATCCCGGTATAACCTTCTTTTTTTAAAGAACGAAAACATGTTTTTACACCTAGACTAGATGAGCTTCACGAGCTGTTTTTCGGCGAGGTTTGCTAGTGTCCAGAGCACCCTGTCTTCAAACTCCCGCCTCTGCTCTTCGCCGAATATGTACCCATCGTTTTCGGAAAGAAGCTGGTCGACGAGCTCTTTCACCGTAAGCCCCGGGCTTCTGCTCACCTTTTTGAGAACGAGTATGAAGAACGTGCCCTCTAGGGTGTAGTTTTTACCCGTTTTCGGGGTTTCTCCATCTTTCACGATCGGTATGATCGTGTTTCTGTCCACGATTTCGAAGTTCGGGTAGACCGAAAGCTTCTTCATTTCTCTTCTTATCACCCAGTTGTCGGGGTTTCCTTCGGCAAGACCGGCGACATCCGATGGGTAGCTTTTGTCGGAGAGTATGCTCATCTGCGTTCAATACTACTTCATGTAAAAGTTTAAAAATGTAATAGCTTTTCCCAGTGGGCGCATCGAAGAAGTAGTGTGTAGCTCAGGTACCCTATCGCCGTCGTCAGCACGTCTCCTAGAATCGATTGTTCGGCGAGCGCCACGAACGCCACTGTAAGTGTGAACGGCACCGCGTTCAGCGCGCGCCTTACCGTGCTCTGATCCCTCTTCGATTTAAGGGTGAAGTAGTAGAACCATATTGTTGCGTACGGTATCAAGATAAAGAATGATGTGAAGCAACCGAGGGCTGGGACGTTCTTCGTGACCACGAATTCGATTAGGGAAACAAGCGCGGGTAGTGTGAACGCGAGCTGTAAAGCTTCGACCTTTCCTCCGATTAACGCGCCGACGTATTCGCGTGCTTCGAAGAGCCTTGGTGCTATCCAGGTCCTTTCAAGAACCGCCGACGCGCTTGCGATGAAGAATGCGAGGCTTACGGCCACTTCCGGGATAAAGAAAAGCACGAGTTTTTCTGGGAAAGCCGCGATGAGCGCCGCGGCGCCTGAAAAGAACACGAGAAGCGTCGTAGAGGTTGTGCTGAGAACCTCTCCGGGAAGCGGGGAGACTGAAAAGGAGCCGGCTATCTGCACGCTCTTTGCGCTAAGTTCGCGCACCGCTTTAAGACCGAAGCTTCTGAGCGGTACGTCTTTCGCGCTTTTTTTATCGAAAAAGAACACAGTGTATGGTTTGTTTACCGCCGTTGTGTAGGCTCTTTTTAGAAGAAGAGTTGTGGCGAAAGCCGCAAGCACGAAGCCTACGGGTGTGTTTGGAGAAAGAGGAGAAAAGGATGGTAGAACACTTGAGATGAATAGGCTAGAGAATGTGATGGCTGAGAGAACTAACCTTCTTTTTTCTTCGAATGATACGACGGATAAGCCGGTCGAAAGAAGCGCTGCTGTGAACGCTTCGGCGCCTGTCGTGCCAAAAAATTCCTGAAGGATTATGAATGGAACCGCGTAGGAAAAGAATTGTATGGTGATGAGACAAGCCCAGATTTTTTCGATGCTTATGGGAAGGAAGAAAAGAAAGTCGCGGTCGCTTTTCAGTATAAGGAAGCCCCCCCCTCATGCCGTTTGCGGCGGTTGCGAATGCGAACGCGAATGCGAATGTATACCTCCCCTGCGAGGAGAAGAGTCGGTGTATATCTGGAGGAAAATACCGTGGAAGGATCGCCGTGAAAAACATGAAAAGTGTTAGGAGAAAAAGGAACTCGCGGCTGAATCTCGTTCTGAAAAGAAAGAGTAGAAGCCTTGGGGTTTCAAAGCGCAAGCCCCATCTCCTTCTTCAGCTCTTTCATATGTATTACGCGGAAACGCGAAGCGAAAGGCGGCTCCATGTTCGTCGCAACTATTACGGTTTTTTTCGACTCAAAAAGAAGTTGGGAGAGGTTTTGCTTTGCTTCTTCGTCAAGAAAGTCGAAGGGTTCGTCGAGTGCGACGATTGGTGTTCCTTTGACCCACGTCATCGCAAGCGCAAGACGCTGGTTGAGGCCGGCTGAAAGCGTTGTTGGGTACTCCTTCTCATAACCTTTTAAACCGAAGAGTTCGAGCGTTTCTTCAACGCCTGGTGAGTTGAGGGAGCCACTAAGCCTCTTTATGTATTCGACGTTCATTCTTACGGAAAGCATGGGGTAAGGCGTTGCGGCTTCAGGAAGGTATCCAACAAGCCGTCTCGCTTCGGTTTTGTGAGCTGGTAAGCCGTAGATGAGTGCTTCGCCACGCTCAGGTCTGATCAAACCGCTTATCACTTTTAGAAGCGTGGATTTACCCGAACCATTTGGTCCCACAAAAAGCACTTTCACGCCTTCTTCGACTTCGAGATTCACGTCTCTTAAAACTGTGTACCCGTCATACCCAGCCCACACGCCGCGCAGTTCGACCGCGTTCATTTTTTCTTGTTCAGAAGACTTTGGTTATGATGACCCAGCCAACCGTGAGGATCAGTGCGCCTATGAGGATTCCGCCGATTGTTCGCTTGACGTACTCGTTCACACCGCCCGTCATCGCCTGAACCGCGGCGACGACGACCATGAGTGCGAGTATCACCCATGCGGCAAAGGCAGCGTAGCCTATGAGTAAACCGAGGTTCACGCCGGGTATCGGTACCGGGTTGATTGAGATGTTAGGAGCCTGAGCGCTTGCGATTCTCGCTTTTAACGACGTGAGTGCGAGGACAACCGCTGGAAGTGTGAGCCTGATTATTTTGTGTTTCATAGCTGTCGTATCCTATCGCGCTCGGTGGCAAAAAAAGTTTTCGCATGCTATTCGGGATTTTGGCGGGTGGTTTATGGAAAAACACGCACTCTAGCTACGCCCACTCAAGTGATTCCTGGAAAAGAGGTCTGAACGCTTCTTCCACTTCCTTTACGCAGACCCTGAGAGTCGGGATTCCCTTTCCGTAAAACTCCGCGGCTTCGTCCCCGTGCTTTTCACACTTTACATAGTAAAAGGCGGGGTAGCTCATGTTAGTTTTCCAGCTCATGTGAGTCTTTTTAGGAAGTCTTGAAGTTCTTTTTTCTTTCTGTTCCGAAGTGCTTCAAACTCTTGTATCTGTGAAAGTGTTGATCTGAGGAACTCTTCGGCTTTTTTTCCCTCTTCTGTTATCACGAGTACCCCGTCTTCATGCCTGATCAGGTTTTTCGTTTCGCATATTGAAAGATACTTGTGAAAGATGTATGGCGATAAATAGGTGAGCATCATCAATCTTGTCTGCTTCTGCGGCCCGCTTTTTAAAATCGAAAGCATGTCTGCTATGATGTGCACCGAACTTCTGTTTCTTCTATTACTAAAGATTCTGGGGATTTTCATCATGCAATAATACTTGTTAAAAATTTTAAAAACTTTCGAGGGTTGAAAGGAGGTCGGTGGGAGCGGTCTGCTATGTTTCCTGTTTGCGCTGAAGAAGAAGTGCCCCAATAGCGATTATGAGGACGCTTATGATCGCTGTAGCGAGTTTGATTACTGGGAGTCCTCTTTGTGGTGGAGGAGGGGTGCCCGTGTACTCTGTCGGTGTGCCGGTGTATCCCGAAGTTTGCGTCGTTGTTGTAGTGTTTGCGGTTTTTGTTGTAGTGTATCCCGAAGTTTGCGTCGTTTGTTGCATCACTGAGAGAACAACGTAGTCCTGTGTCTTTGTCGCGTTCACGTTTTTCACTCCCGACCCGATTGCGTCTTCATACCCTCTTACCGAAAAGTTGGAAACGGAAAAGATTGTAAAGTATATGAAAGAGCCGTTCGGCGGGACTATGATCCAAGCCGGATGGAAATATTCGAGTTGTAAAGTGGAGTTGAGAGAAGAGAACCAAGACGGAAAGCCGGGCAGGCCTGAAAACGCGAAAAACGTCTGGTTCAAAAGGAACGAAGCCGGATCGCTTGTCGAAAGATTCGACGTCGCCGAAAAGATTACATGAGATTCGTTCACGGGTTCGACGAGTTGTTTTACGGCGTAGTCGAAAAACAGTGTTGTTCTGTTCACGTTGAAAACCTGTTGCACAAACTCGAATGCTTCGGGAAGGGAGTAACCGGTGACAGTGCTGTTGCTTTCGAATATCTTTTCTCCGTTTGAGAGGTTGAAAAGTTCAAAGTGCGCCTGAAAGAACCCTCTTGTTGCGTTCAAAGGAAAGAATTGAAGCTGTGTCATCGCGAACATGAAAGGCTCTCTGTGCGCCGTCTCGTTGATGAAAACGGTTGAACCGAGTGTGAGCTCGGCTGCGAACGGTTCTGGTGAGCTTTGATTGAACGCGTAGAGCGAGTAAACCCAAGCCTTTCCTAGGATGATCGATGCGAATGTGTTTTCATGAGAAAATACGCCCGCTGGCTGAGTTGCCAAACCGCTTGGTATTGAAAAAAGAAAAAGAAGAAATAATGGGGCTAGCGCGGTGTTTCGCATGTTTTCCTGTTTTTCTCCGTGTTTAAATAGTTTCCTGCGCGAATTTTGAATAAAGGCAGTACCATCACTGCGAACCAGAGTATCATGGATAGAATTTCTGTTGGGTTCATGGTTGAAGTGGATAGGAATGGGGAAGCAACACAGGTGCCGTGCCTGTCATATGGCCAACAGTAACAGCAAATATGGGTTCTTGATGTAGTAGAACCACTAGAACCACCTGAACCGCCTCCTGAGCCACCTGAACCGCCTGAACCGCCACCTGAACCGCCTCCTGAGCCACCTGAACCGCCTGAACCGCCACCTGAACCGTGCGATGGTGGTGGAGGTGGTGGAAATGGGAAGGACCCCCCTAGGCTGGCGAACGGGTCGGATGCCCAGTAGGCGTTACCGAGGCTTGTCACGAAACCAAGTGCTTGAGGCGTCGCTCCCTGTACCTGTACGGTTAGAACTTGACCGACTGCTACGTACACCCCGTTTTGTGTACACGTTCCACCGCTCTCAACTCTAATTATCGTCAATGGACCTATGAATTGGCAGTTTTCGTATTTAGCTTCGCTCACTGTTCCGCCTAAGTTTAAAAGTATTGAGTTCACAAGCCCTCCCTGGCTGCGCATGGTCAACTCGAATTGGTTACTCTGCTGATTAAACGTGGCGTTGGCGTTCTGGTTGGCTTTGTATGCGAGTAGTTGTTGGGCGTATTCTTGTTGGGATGCTATGTAGTTGTTCTGGTAGGCTGTAAACGCGAATAGTGAAAGTGAAACAGCGACCACCATGACGAGTGCTATAACACCTATCGACTCTTGCATGTTTTATCATTATTATATCTATGTTTTGCTTTTAACTTCAGCACAGGTTTTTGAGTATTTGGTTTGCACCCGTGTTCGTTACTACGATGATTTCACACGCTTGAGGGAAGCCTCCTAGGCTCACAGTTAGACCTGGATAGATCGTCACGGGAAGACCGTGGCCGTGTGTGTATATTTTCACGTTGCCGTAGTCGTCCACTGTGAGCACCGCGGTGATCGTTACGGGAAACGGTGAGTTGTTCTGCACCTTCACGTCTGCGCCTAGGTTCTGTGTTTCAAGGGTTATTTCCGTGTTTCTCTGGCTGGTGAGCACCTGAGCTCTGAACTCATACTGCGTGTGAAGCTCGTGATCTGCCGTAAGAATGTTCACTTCGAACGCTATGAGTAGAACCATCAAAAACATGAATAGCAGCATGAAAACCCCCGAAATCTGACCCTTTTTCGCTTTCACACCCGTCACCCAGCACCTATTGCGATCGGGTTTCCGAGCTGTGTTCTGATCGTGATCGTCGTCGTTTGGGTTGAAACCGCTATCACGAACACGTCGCTTCCAGTTATTGCGGCGTCGCATCCCGGAGATGAGTAGGAGAACGAGCATGTGTTCTGGTAGTTTGGGTTGATCGCGGGATCCGCGACGTAAAACTGTGCTGGGCCGTTCGGGGTGTACACCGCTGTGACTATAACCGGGTAGTCGCCTGAATTCGTCACGTAGAAGTAGGACACGCCGTCTTGTGTTTGGTAGTAAACTAGGTTGATGATTTGCCCCGCTTCCTCAGCCTGCACCCTCGCCTGTTGTAAGTATGAGTAGCTCACGCTGCTCTGGTTTGTGAAGAAGTATGCGAGCACCACGCTCATAATGGCTATCGAAATCAAAAAGAGTATCGTCACTTCGAGTGTCTCAGATATTCCTTTTTTTCGCATGAGAAAAGCAAGTGAAAAGGAAGTTTAAAAACTTTTTTGATAAAAAAAAAAGAGGGAGAGGCTGTTCAGTAGGCTGTCACTTGGACTGGTTGAACAGAGAGCGTCGATCCTGAAACTGTGGTCACTTGTACGGAGATGGTGTACTGGGTTCCTGAGACGGCGTTGGCTATTGTCGCGGAGCACTGCGCCGCTTGGCTGGGGGAGAGAGTGTAGCTTACTGTGTTACTTCCTGGAGAGGCAGCTGTGCCGCCACATGTTAGACCTGAAATAGTGGAGGGGCCGCTGGGGCCGTAAACGCTTACCGTTATCTGGTTTATAGTGGTTGCGCCGTTGTTCTCAACTGAGAAGCTTAGGTAGCCGTTGCCGCCTGAGACCACGATGCTTGGGTTGACGATCTCCGCGTTGCCGGATGAGCTACCCGCTGAGATGTAGTGGAAAGCGAAGTATGCGACGACTCCGACAATGGCGATGGTGATCAGCATGATCAGCACGGTTTCGATGCTCGTTGAAAGCCCTTTTTTAGATCTCTTTAGAGTCCGCATCGTATACTTGTTTTATTGCATGCTTAAAAAGCTTTCTAGGGCTGCGGGATGGGGGTTGGCGGTGAAAATGAGTGTGTGAAAAAGCCCGAAAGTGCTTGTGAGACGTTTACGGATATTATTGCGATGATTGTTCCTGCGAGCGCGAAGCTCATGTTTTGCGCTGTGCCGTACACTGCTTTACCTATCACGAGTCCTATGATGAAACCTGTGAGAACCACGAATATGTATATCATCTGCTCTTGAATGGGTGTTACCGTAAGCTTGAAGGCTGAAAGAATTCCTCCTCCGAATCCACCACCCGTTCCTATGGTCCCGCCGAAACCGGTTTGAGAAATCGATGTGAGCGTGCTTGTTGTGATCGAGATCGCGAATGATGCGAAAAGCGGTGTGGCTATTCCGAGGATTTTGTATAGTGCGATCTTTGCTTGGGCTTCCTTTTTTGAATTGATGAGTTTTGAAAGAAACTCGGTGAACTGGTCGAGGAGCTGTGGGTTGACCGCTCCCGCTTCGTTGATGACCTGAATCATGAAGAATGTGAATTTGGAAAGCCAAGAACCCGTCCTGAGCCTGACTTTCGAAAGCGGGATTCCCTTCTTCATCTGTGATACATACTCTTCAAGAAGCTTCTTGAATGATGGTCTGAATGCGGACTTGATCGTCTCGGCTCGTTTCTCGAACTTCCCATCGCCCTTCCTTTCCTCGATGAGCCTCTGGATCGCCTGCCTCAAATCGTATCCCACCTTTCTGTATTCTGTGAGCGCCCTGAGGAACTGTGGTAGACTTTCTTCGATTTGGCTTATCGCGTCAGTTTGCGGTTTTGCCTGTATCGTGAAAACCGCGGCGACTGCTGCAAGCGCGGCTCCGAGTGAGACGTAAGCGGGCGCATTCACGACGAAGTATGTGAGAAGCCCAATCGCCGCCCCCACCATTATCGGCGGTGTTTTTCTCGTGTGTATCACGTCTAGGTACTTTGGTTTTGCTGTGCTCACCGACCTGAACAGCATAAACCCGAAGAGTATGGGTAGCACGGGAAGAATGATGAAGAGTGACTTGCCTCCGAAGCCTGATGCGATTATGAGAAACGTGGGCACCATGAAGAAGAGCATGAGCGACATCTGGCCTATACTCACAACGCGCTCGGCGTACTGGTTCCATCTGAATGAAAGCCAGTTGAGAAGTTCCTTTGCCTTCTCTGTGAGGTAGGTCTCTATGCTTCCTCCGCTCGTGGATATCACCACGTAGCCTGAAAGGAGTAATCCGTATGGGTTTTCTCCTACGATAAAGCTCCTGTCGTCTATTGCGCTTAGCGGACTTTTTCCGAACACTTTTACGTCTCTCTCAATCATCTTCGCCTCTTTTTTGAGATACCTGAAGATCGGGGAGTTTGCGATGTGCTCTATTACGTTGTAAAGTGGTAGCCCGGCGTTTGAGAGTATTGAAGCGAGAATCGCGAAGAACGGTAGCTCGTCGAGAAGCCCGCTTTTCACCTCGCTTTTTTTGTCCTTGTAGGAAATGTTTGGTAAAAAGAGTGTGATGAGTGGGGCGATGAGTATTGTGAAGGTGAGCGGATTTCTGAGGAAAAAGAACAACATGAGCGCCGCCGGCACGCTTGCGAGAAACACGAAGAATGACACCGCGGCGTACCTTGCGGCGAGAAGCTTCGGGTTAACTATTTCTCCCGTAGCGATCAAGTCGGGTTTCAGGCTTTCGGAGTTTCTGTTCACAAGCGAGCTCAGCCATCCTTTCTTTACGAGAAGCTTCGCGAGCCGTGTGAGCATTGGCTCCTTTTTCTTTTCAACCCTTTTCATCGTTGGGTCATAGTATACTTTTACCATCCCTTCAGTGTACGCGCCGACTATGAATGTTGGAATAAATGCGGATAGTATAAGAAGAGTTATACCGCCAAGCGCTGTTGAAAACTGTCCGGGAATGGTCAACCGTTTGAAAAACAGTATTATGAAAACGGATGTCGCGAGGTCGAGTCCGAGAAACACCCACCATTTTGAAAAAATTGGTCTTTTTCTCGTTTGCGTGACTAGTCCACCTCCCCGCTCTTGTAATACTCCGCGAGTTTTTCTGCGACGATTGAGTAGTCCGTGGCGTTGCTCTCAAGAAGCTTCTTGAGAAGTATTGTTCTTTTCACGAGTTCTGTTCTGAGTCTTTCGCGCGACCAACCGAGTGTCTCGGAAACGAGTGCGAGCCCGAGCGGTCTTCCTTCTTCGTTGAACCTGTAGCTTACATTAAGCAGGGAGTCGACTTCTTCTTCGATCGTTCTCTTTCCGAGGGGTTTGTCGTTGAGGAAGAAAGCCTCTCTCTTTCGGTCGTTCTCTTCGATGACCCCCCACCTGAAGATTTGCTTCTCGGGGTACTCGGAGACCTCTGTGACCCTTCTTATCTGCCTTCCAGTGATAGGATCCGTGATCCTTCTCACAACTGTGACCGCGGTGATGAGTTGCTTAAACTCCTGAGCCTGATCGGGTGGAAGGAGTGCGCTCACACGCGCTATCGCTTCCTGTAAGCTTGCTGCGTGAAGTGTTGTCAGCCCGCCGTGCCCCGTGGCTGAGGCCTGAACAAGGAAAGACATCTCCGACCCCCTCACTTCTCCTATCACGATGTAATCCGGTCGCACTCTGAGCGCAAGCTTGATGAGATCACCCATTCCGACCTCTTTCGTCCCAAGATAGCTCGCCGGACGCACGAAGAAGCGCATCCACACTTTGTGCGGTATCCTAATTTCAGGTGTGTCCTCTATCGTCACGATTTTTGAAAGTGGGTTGAGCATTGTGAGAAGCACGTTTAGCAGGGTCGTCTTTCCAGAGCCTGTCGGTCCGCACACGAACATAAAACGTTTGGCTTCGGCTATAACCCAAAGGTAGCTCGCCATAATTGGGTGGATTGCGTTGTTTTTCAGTAGCTCTGTAATAGAAAATGGTTTTTCCGGGAACTTTCTGATCGTGAACGTGGTTCCCGGGAGGCTAACCTCTGAAAGGTATGATACGGCAACCCTGTGCCCTTCTTTCATGATGAAGTCTTGGATCGGGTTCGCTATGTTCACAGATTTCCCCGAAATCTCCGTGAGCCGTTCAACGAACCTTCTCAAGACGTCTTCTTCTCCAAATGTTATGTTCGTTATTAACCTCGGGAACTCGGAAAACACGCGGTGGACGACGGTTATAGGTCGGTTGAACGCTACGCACTCGATTTCTTCGACGTCCTGATCCTTCACGAGGGGCTCAATCACGCTGTAACCGAGCTCCCTTCGAAGGTAGTAGACATACTTGTCCAAGTGTCCTTTCACTTCGTCTTCTATTCCAAGTTCGTCTATCGCCTCCGTGATCCCTTGTTTGATGTGTTCAAGCGGGTCCCTAGAACCCTCAATTGGAGGTAGCCCGTAGTACAGCTTTTCAAGAAAAATTGAGAAGATTTTCTTTTGCTCGTCGCTTAGTACCGGTTCCTTTACATAGTAGTAGCCGACCCCTCTGTCTTCAGAGATCACGATTTCAACTTGAGGATAATCGGGAAGGGTGTAGCGTTTGAGGATGCTTCCGGGAGGCTCTTCGGTGTTGATTATCAGGGAAACCGAATCAGGCTGGGACTTCTTCAGGTTCTGAGACTTCTTGCTCGTTCGAAGTTTTAGCATGAGTGAGCTTCTCCCTCAAGCTTTTTAAACTTTTTCCGTTGGCTTTGATGAGAAGGGTGAAGGAAAAGTCGGGTTCAATTACCATGTAGCTGTGCTTCTTTTTCACAGTTGCTTCCGCTAACCCCTTCTTTATGAGGGTGTATGCGGCTTTCTTTCTTTCAGGATCCGCTTTCAGGTCAATCGCCGCTCTTCCGCGGGTGATGAGTTCGCTAAGTAGCGCAAGCGCTTTTCGTGGGATGTTCGGTAGTATGAAAAAATTCGAAACGGGTTCGCAAAACGAACCGTCGGGGTGTACCGCGGAAAAATATGTTTTTCTAATGTTTTTGTTACATCGAAAGTAGCAGAGCTTTCCGCACACGCATACCACAACGAGAGAGTATTTGCGTGTGGTTTTCTCGAGGGGCATTTCCCTTCACACTTTTTCCACGGGGGCTTTGAGGTTCTTTTTGAGCGTGTATGTTTTTTTGTGCCCGTCTTCGAAGCTGATCTCCAGGGTGAGATTGAACTCCACTGGGTTTGTGTCGTGGCATGAGATTTTCAGCTCTTGACCTGTGAGAAGGTCGATTATGAACTGGTGTAGCGTTTTCTTGTCTTCGTACTCCGTTTTGCTCGTGTAGTTTTCTTGAAGCATCGCTTTCATGAGGGTTTTCGGTGTGTTTTCTAGGTTTTCAAGCGCGATGGGATTAACCCTTTCTGCTTTGGCTATTTCCGCCGCTTTTGAGATGTGTGTAATGGGTCTGCCTAGTTTTCGGCTTGCTTCAAGGTAGTTGCGGAACTGTTTGACATAAAACTCCTTCTTTGTCTCCTCTAGCCCTGTTTGTTCGAGCACTTCCTCGAAGAGCTCAGGAAGCCTTTCTTTTTCTTCGTTTGGATAAATCGAAAGGAACTCTTCGAAAACTTCTTTTTGCTTGATCCTTCTTTGCGTCGTGTTGAGCGAAAGCTTCAATATGAAGAAGTCCTTCTTGTCCCTGAGTGGTGGAAGGATTACGGCAGGCACATGCTTTTCCCCGTTCTGCTTGAGCACCTCAAGCCTTCTTCTTCCGTCAACAACGTAGTACTTTCCGTTTTCACCTTGCGTGACAATGATCGGGCTGACCACCCCCGACCGTTCTTTTATCAGTTCTTTAATTTTTGAGACGTTTGTTTTCAGGTCCGCAATGCTGAACTCATCATCGCTTTCAGGAAAATCCGCAGGTGGAGGCGTAGAAATTATCTTGTTGATGTCGACGCTCGTCAGTTCTGCTTTTCTCGTTTCGATCATCACGTTCTTTTTTAAGATGAGGCCGAGTGTATACGCAACGAGCTCGTACCCGTACTTTGAAAGCACAAGGTCAGTAGAAGGTTCGTGGTATCCACGTGGCGCGTAGAAGAGAAGACCTGTTTCCCGCATTGCAAGGGACACTTTTTTCGTTTTTAGTAGAAACTCTCTAAATTCTTCTGCGAACTCCGCACCCTGTCTCGTCTGCACGACCCCTTTTTCACAGGGGATTGGTGTGCCAAAATTCACGCTTTTTTTGTTTTCAAACCCCGGTTTAAGTAAAACCCCTCTTTCCGCGAGGTCGCTCAGTATGTTTTCTGGGTAGCACTTCGGGTTTACGCCGCCGTTGACAAACGCGTCGAACGCAGCAATAAAGTGGTGAAGTGTTGGGAACGCGTCGCATGCTTCTGAAAAAAGGAGCGGTTGCTCCTGTTTGAATCTGCCTTCAACGGTTTTGATTAGTTCCGAGTCTGGTATGTCCCCTGAGATGCCTATTACGTTGGGCTCGGAAATCTCCGTTGTTTCAATTTTGTTCGATGCACAACAAAGAAGCACGACTGAGAACGGAAGGCTGAGCTTTCTTTTTAAGAAGGCATTCTTAGTTAGTTCTCGCATGCTATAAAATTTATCGCGAAGTGATATAAAAACTTTTTTAAGTGAACAGTCGCCCCCGAGTAGTTTAGCTGAAAACGTTTCCGCTCGACTCTTGGGGGTGGGGAGTTAGCTATCGAATTTATCGGGGTTCAAGGGGGCGGAAGACCCCGTCCGTAAGGGCGTGGTAGTTCACCCCTTGTTTTGATCACACCTCCTCATTGTTGTAATTAAAAAAGGGGTATAGAATGCTCAACCCCTTGTTTTGATCACACCTCCTCATTGTTGTAATCAAAGTGTCTTTTCAACCTTGAGTGTGAGAGGTAGTTTCGCAGCTATCCCTAACGTGATGTTTTCTGAAACGTAGAGAAGGTTCACGACCTGCTCAACCATAGGTCCCAAACTTCTGAGCTGTTTCTGTGCTTCTTCGAGTTTCTCTGGCGAACCGCGGTACTTGAGCACGCCGTTAACTTCTTCGACCTTTTCTAAATCCATTTGGGGTTCCATTGAAAACATGTAGCAGAGAATTAAGTAGCGCGCTGTTGCTACTTTCGGGGGAGCGGGGGTTCTTAGGGAAAGCGCTGTGATCATTTCGTGGTCTAAGCGCAGCGGTTCGAGCTTCTGCGGTTCTTCCTCTTCTTTTTTCGGTTCTTCCTCTTTTGTTTTTAGGTTTAGCCACGGTTTTGCAATTACCTTTCTTTCAGACATCACGTGTATTATGTATTAAAAGGAAAAAAGTGTTTCAGTTGGGTTGTGAGGTGTTTCCCCAAGGGGCGATGTACCTTTCTATGGTGAGCACCTCCTCTTGTTCGGGGAATCCGAGTGGTGCGTTGAGTGTGGCCGGGTAGAAGGAAACAAATGTTATCGATTGCCCGTCGGTGGGAAGCGGTTTGTAGCTCTGTGTGTAGCCATCATATGTTTCTTCGAACCAGAATGGTAGTGGCGAAGGGTTGTTGAATGTAGGGTCGTATATTTCTGCTTTTCCGTTGTTGAGTTGTATGTATTGAAGGTAGGGTGGAGGGTTGAAGCCCGAGGCTATGGTGTAGCTCCACTTTTCGTATCCATGTTCCGGCTCGTAGTACTCTCCGCTCATCGGTGCGAATGAAAAGTTGGGGTTGAATTGCTCGATTAGGCTTGGTATTGTTTGAAGCGTGGCCTGGAGCCCAGAACCTGAAATGAGCGCGTCGTACGCCGCGTTGTAGCTCTGCTCTCCTCCCAACCCTTTTAGCTGGATTGATTCCGCAAGCATATATGCGAAGAAGGGTGCGAGTGTGCTGTTCATCGCTGAAAAGAAGCGGTAAAGTCCGTAGAAGTACGCGGGTCCCTGAACGAAGTTCTGTGCGTAGTTGTTTGAGTATACCACTGCTGGGTTCGGAAGCTTCACCGCCCACGGAGGAATGGGTGTTGGTTGGGCGATTACGCTTGCATTGAGGTAGTAGTTCACATAAGTCATGTTGTTTTGCACATTCACGGACTGGTACTCAGTTGGCACGACTGTGAAGCTCCCGCTGAACCACCCCCTCTTCACTGTGATGTTGTCCCATTTGATTTCGTCGTTCACTTTGACGAACACGGTAGCCGACTTCATCGAACCTCCCGGTGCGTCGTTCGCGGTGATCGTCACAACCACTTTACCGTAACCCCCGCACCCGGAGGCGCTTGCGTAGGTCTGCGGGTTAACGTAGATGCATGGGTTGTTTCCATAAAGCAGTGCGAAGTTGAGCGTGACTGTGATTGTCCCTTGATAGTAAAGATATGTAGTGTTCCCTGAGGTGTATTCATAAGAAACCGTCTGCGCCACCTGAACCTGGTAGCCCGTATAGTTTGAAACCGGTGGGTAGCTCACGTAGTACGCTGACGCCGTAACCGAAGGAAGGCTTATCACGAAGCTGTTATGGTATGGTAGCGCGGGTTCGATTGTGTATCTTATTGAAGGGGTCTCCTGTTCTGTGTAAAAACCCGCAAGGTCCGCTCCGCTCCAGTATGCTATGGGTGTCACGAGCGATGCGTTGAGCGCAAGAAAAATCGGTATTATCTTAACTATTGGCTCTCCCGCCTTCTGTGTTATGAATACCTTCGGGTCGCCGTAATTCACGAGGAGAGCGGAGTTGTTGATTTGAACGGGGTAGAGTGTGGTGTAGTTCGCCCTGTATACTTCTAATGGGAGCTTTTGTGAAGGAGGGAGGGGGTAAGAAAGCGTTCCGGGAGAGACCTCTTTCAGAGGGGAGAGGTTGGAGTTCACCTCATATGCGCCGAGCGCCGCAAGGGCGATCATTGTGAGCGTAATCCAGCCGACAACCCTAGCCGGATTCATGTTTTTGTATCGCCTCCAGAATCTTTTCTGCGTCGCTACATCTTATCGCGGACACCTCCGCGAAACCGTTCTGCGGAACGCCTTGCACCTCGAATTCGATCGCGCAGCTTAGAAAACCCTTCCTGAGCCTTACACCCGAGATGTTTTTGTAGTAAATCACTTGAACGTCGCGTCTTCCGAATGGAAGCGGGTGTACTATGATTAGTTTTTTGTTCGTTGCCGCGACCACCTCAGGAAAGAAAAGCCTTCCACCCGCTTTGAAGCGCGACTGTCTTGCTTCCACAAGAACCTCTTCCCCTTCTTCGAGATATTCTTTCATCTTTTCACACCCGAGACCCCGTGCGTAAGGGCGGGGAGTTAAGTATGAATACGAATTAAAGTAAAAAAAGATTGGGATGTTCCCTGAAGGCAGAGCGTAAACTACCACGCCCTCACGATTTTAAGATGAAAAAGAGCACGCGAAAGAAGAGGGAGCGAAGAGCCCTCTTTAGCGTTTCCGTAAGAGGTTCGAGTCTATACCTGTAGGGTTCGACTTCGTGGTCGCACTCATAACACACATCCTCTCCTCTTG
>Ga0081474_145441_pt1 | contig 17367 bp, 8 predicted proteins | sample OneHunmetagenome_2_FD_70978 | JGI IMG/M metagenome (GOLD analysis project Ga0081474, IMG submission 70978) | Ferrous microbial mat communities from One Hundred Spring Plain, Yellowstone National Park, USA v2 (version 2) | ecosystem: Environmental > Aquatic > Non-marine Saline and Alkaline >... | reverse complement strand
TAACGCCAAAAAGTATTTTGAAGAAGTTAAAAAAGAATTAAAAAAGCAAGATGAGCGTATTGAATTAAAAGAAGTTTATGTTAATATTTGGGATTTGCTTGATTGTGTAGAAGAATTTAGAAAAATATTTGAAAAAGAAAAGGAAAAAGGCAACCAAATTTATTTCAATGTTTCAACAGGGAGCAAAATTACAGCTATGGCGGGCATGCTAGTTTGCATGATAAGTGGTGGACAACCATATTATGCTAAAAGAGATTATAGCACGTCTGGGCATGAGAAATCAAATGAAGAAGAAGAGGTAATAGATATAGTAACACTGCCTGTTCTTAAAATAAGGAAACCAAAGAATGAACATTTAATTGTTCTTTCTATTCTAGAAAAGGCTGGTGGGAAAATGCGTAAACGTGAACTAATTCAAGAACTTGTCAAGCTTAAAATAATAAGACCAAAGGAATACAAAAAATTAACGATAGCAGCTAAACATAGTCAACTACGCGCTATACTTAATCCCTTAGAAAAAGAGTGGGGTTATGTCAAGGTTGAATATTCTGGAAGAAGAAGCGAAGTGATCTTAACTGAGCAAGGGAAATCTGCTCTAAGAATCTTTGGAGTCCCGCATAGTATTGGGTGATCACTAATTTAACTCGTTTCAAATTATTATAGGTGTGTTATAATAAGTTGCAACATTTTTTATTCAATTCGAAGTCAGCGAAAAGTTGACGAGTAGAACTTGCACCGTTCTTTAGCTCTCAACCATTAATTTTTTCATTAAATTTTTAGATTTATTTATATAAATATTTCGAATAGCTTTTATTTTAGAAAGAGAAATTTTTTTGATAAAATTTATATAATAAGAAAAGAAAATTTGTTAAGAAAAATGACATGGTAATATCATTTGATATAGAAACAACCGGCTTGGATCCTTATGAAAGCATGGTTATAGTTATTAGAATGAAAAAAAGGTAAGAAGGTAAAACAATGGAAAATTTGGGAAATTGGGGATGAAGCAAAAATGATTTTAGAAGTTGTAGAAGAAATCACTAAAACTCATGAAACTATCGTCGGTTATAATAACCTTAAATTTGACGTACCATTCATGCTGGAAAGGTTGAGAATTTTAGGAAAATTTAAACAAGAATTTTGGGAAATGTACAACAAAAAGTGGTTTGATTTGTACCAATATTTAGGTAATGATCGGCGTTCTCTTAACCACTGGCTTTCAAAAGCACGTATTAAGAGAAAATATCCTGAGATAACTGGTAAAGATATACCGACTTTCTACGATAATAAAGAATATGAAAAAATCTTAGCTCATAATCTTGATGATTTAGCTTCTTCAGAAGAGCTATTTAAGTTCCCTTAAAGAGATGAATCCCGCACTTATACCATTTGATTAAAATAAAATGAAAGATTAACTTTTTCATTTTTTAATCTATGCATAAAACTTTTATAATAATTCGTTCTTATCAATACATAACGTTAGGCATATGGTTCAATTACTTTAAAGTTAAATTTTCATAGCAGCTTTTGGATTATACCTTATTTCCTTATCAGTTTATCAAATTTATCTTTAACATGCTCAGCTTTATTATGAATCATCCATATCATTTTTAGATATATGGGTTATCACATTAAAGTAAAAGTTAAAATAAAGCTAAAAATATTATTATTAACTCATATGGCCAGATTGATTTTTAGGGAGACCAATTCATAGATTTATACCTTTCAGAAAGCAAGTATCCATATGAATTAAGGCTTACTTTAGATATCTTGTATGAAAAAGGAATATTAGAAATAAATTCACAACCTAGAGACTATATACATGATTTCTATGTTCTTTATTCCGAAGGGTTTATCCGACTTATAAATCCTATTCGTAATACAAGTATAGATATTCCCGCTGAGTTAAGAGGATTCCGGCTAATTGGTGGGACCCCTCTAAGAATATTAATTAATTCTAAACCGCTTTCTAGAAATGAAATACATGAAATAGATAGGAAGCTGGGCTCAGATGATTTGGAGATCACGTGGAATATTGGTGCATGGGGATTCATAAGGGAAAATTATACACAGCAACAAGACATAATGAATATAACTTTTATTCCAATTGATATTACAACTGAGAAAAGTTATCTCGTAACTCGTAGGAATTTCATTGAGAAGATTCTTCAGAAAGCCGATATGCTGAAGAGAGAATTCATCGAAATTATTGCTGAACCTATAGACTTAAGTTATGTAAAGGAAACAAGATTAAAGAAGGCTTTTGAATTACTATTAGAGAAGCAGAAGTTATTATTAGAAATAATGAATAAACAAAAGGATGCAAAAACAGCCACTGAGCGGCGAGGAATAATCGATGAAGCAAGAAAAACTATTGAAGGTCTTGATCAGCTAAAAGAGCTATATAAAGAGATTTATAAGACTCTTTGTATTGAAGCTCATGAGTATGAAGCAAAAGATGAAGCGGCAGAAGAAATGGGCGAAGCTCTATTTGGGATTCTCAGTGCTACTTTTAATTACACTTCTAGATTAGGAATTCATACCAAGACCAGGAAGAAGGACAAGATCAGGAAGAAGGAATTGTTATATACTCCGATTCCGACGGAAATAGAAACCGAATTCGCTGTACAGCAAGCGATAATTGAACTTAACTACTTGATAAAACTACTAAAAGCTTACGTATTACGTACCTAATGTTTCTTTTCGGAACTAAAATTTTATTATTTTAGCAGATACAGGCAAGCAACTTCTTTTTAAAATAACGTAATTATTGCGAATATACAATATTAGCTTAAAAAATTCAGATTATATGATTGGAGTAGCAATGTTTAGTAAGTAATAAATATGAGAACATTTTAAGTTGATATGTTCATTTTGCTAATAGGAAAGATTTAGAGTTATTATAGGTCTTCTATATGATATTAGGTCGGTGTCTTCTTAATATTGGCCAGATTCCTACCTTCCGCTTTATGCGACGTTTGCTTAAGTAGTTTAGAAAAAGTGAGCGACTTTAGATAGATGGGTGGACAGGAAGACTTATGTTTTTCTTTTTTTGATAATTATTTTAAATGTATGACATGGAAAATATTCCGAATCTCCAATTATTTTTAGATCTAGTTTCCTAGCTTTACACATATTAACGATTTTTTCGAGATCGTTTAATTCTAACGAATAGGGGTAGCTAATCAAATATTTACCTAGTGTTATTGGATAGTCTAAAACAAAGCAACACTAACATAAAGCCTACTAACTCCAATTCGCATATATGACCGTACTCAAATGCTCTTACTTTTCTAATAATACCTTTTATTCCTTTAGGAAAGCAATAATTTCATCAAACCTTTTATGCCATCTCTTTGAAAGTTAAAAGAACTTAATTTTATTCTATTCAGAAATTTCGATGCAAATAACTCTTAGCAATTCAGTGTTAAGTTTAGTAAAACCTATTATTCCTTCATATATTGTTCAAGTGAGGTTGCCTCTGCAATTTTTTCTTTGAATAATTCAATAACCAAGCTATCTATTTGATCTATTAGATCCTTAAGGCTTTCCTTGAGATTCTTTCTTATAGTAGCAACCTCCTGTGGAACTAACGTTCCTCTTTCCGCAAGCTTTTTATCATAGTCATATTTTTTAAGTTTCTGAGGTAAAATTTTATGAGCAATTTCAAATCCTTTTCTACCAAATTCAGAGAGTTTTTTATGAATAGGATTATCGGGATCATAGCTAGGTATAGGAAACTCTAAAGGTTTTTTATGGATATCACGTTCACCAAATTCGCCTTTAGATTGCATAGGCTTAATTAGTTTATCAAGAATACTAGAGTTAAGTATAGCTACCAAGTAGAAGGCTTCATTTATATCATTAGTCTCATAATGGTATAGTGTACTCTCTACTATAACACCGTTTAATCGCTTGTCTTCTTCAAGAATCTTTTCTACATCAACGACAGTTGCACATAGATGTGTACCAGATCTTAGATATACAACCTTAAATCTTATTTTGGATTTTTGATCAGATAGCTTATGCTGATAGTCTAGCCATTCATAAAGCGTTGCTTTTTCTTGTTTTGTTTCTCTAACTTTTTCCCATACTTTCTCTGCTTCTTTTAACCACCCGACAAGCTTATCATAATTTGAACGCTTTGCCTCATCTTTTGTTATTAGATGATACTTGTTTCCCATAGGAAGGATTGGCAAGACAGCTGTATTTGGCGATAAATGGCAAAATGGCATGATCTCAGAACCTGTCAGAACTCCAAATATGAACTTATTTTCTACAGGTAATAATGGCATCTCGTGCTTCACCTTACCTTTAAGTTTAACTCTTTTACTCGTTTTAACTGTTGCAAAGCCTGTATGCTGGTCAATAATATCTACGAACCAGCATGCTTGAGGAACTATAGTTGCTCCCTGTTTAAAATACTCATAATAATAGCTTCTTCCACTCCTTAATCTTATTTCTTTATAATCAAGCCATGTTCTTTTACCAATTTTATTAAGGTAAATTTTTTCTTCTTTTAATTTCAGATGTTTCTTCGCCTCTTCTAGAGGAATGGTTTTGTTTCTATCCTCCGGCAGCCTCCCACTGATAACAGTAGCGTTTATTGGATATGTAGTTTTGCCACCCTTTCTGACAATCACGGTACATGCAGGAACATAAAATAAAGGATTCACATTCTCACAATCTATTATCTTAAGTAGTTCATAAGCTACTCCTTTTACTTTACAATCCCTAAACCTATCATGCTGATCGGCGCTAAAAATAGCTCTAGGCATAACAAATCCGAGCTGACATCCATCTTTCAAATAGAGGTCCATAACTCTTACAAGGAAAAGAGTTGCCATTTCCATATGTGTCATCAAATGTGCATCTAACACTAACTCATAACTATCTACAATCATATTCTTAACTTTCTCCTGATATAGAAGATTCACTATATATCTATATGCCACCCATGGCGGATTGCCCACGATAAAATCAAACTTCTTTTCAAACATGGTAGACAAAATATGACTTTTAAGAATCGGTATCCATATCGTATCTTCGTTTTTCTTCTTGAGCTCGAATAATTTGGTGTAAAATTCTCTCAAGATTCTAAGTACCGCTTCACTTTCTTCCTGATTAATGTAACCCTCTGTATATGCTTTAAGAACATTAATAGAATCAGCACTATTAGGTAATCCGGGCCGTTCTAACAGATCTGAGACCTTTAGTAAGAATTCACTTAGCTTATCTGATCTTACGACTCTTAAAGGTATCAAGAACTCACCAGTGACTGTCGGTATCTTAACAACTTCCACCGTTATAGGCTTATTATTTATAATTACCATATTGGTGTCCTTCAACTCTTCAGCTGTCATAACAGAGTTAACCATATATATTGGAATTTCTATTTCCGCTCCTTCCTTATATGCTAAAAATTCTGTAGCAGCAAGGGAAAGTAGATAATTGGTCTTTGAGGTAAGAACGGCTAACGCGTCTATATCAAAGCCTATAATATTTTTTGTTATAGCTATTAATGTACGCTTGGCAACATCCATAGGTATCTGATTGCGATACTTCTCTCTGAGATAAGATGCCAATCTTTGTATGATCAAGGATAGAAATGTTCCTGTACCAACACCTGGATCTAGTATCTTTATTTTAAGTGGATCTATACCCTGTAATTCCATTTTCTTAAGTCCTTCAACATTCAGACCTAATTCGTTTAGTATTAATTCAGCTAACCAGTCTGGAGTAGTATATATACCTAGATATTTCCTTACCTCTTCTCTTGGAATTAATTCTTCATACAACAATTTGAACATATCTCTAGCACTTGAAAGGTCGCGAGTTAAAACTTCAACATCATATTCATCTAGTTTCCTTATTATTTCTATTATAATTCCATATATTTCAGGACCCCATTCATCGAGGTACCAACTAAACATTTCACCTTCGAAAAAGTTTCTGATACCATACCACTTATATACAGAACCTGATTCCAGTAATTCTAATTCTCTCTTAATGTCCTCTTCACTTTCAAATCTTAATAAACGTTTGATATATTCACCCGCACTACTATCATAAAATCTAGCTGCAACTTCAGCTGCTAGTAATTTTAACAAAAGAGCATAGTAGGTTTGTATAGCATAAAATAATTTAACACTGTCAATTTTCTTTATTTCTTCCTTTGAGAACCCGTAATATTCCGCAATTTTTCTTAACTCCTCACCTTGAAGTGGGTAGGCATACGAGATGGTTTTCTTCCATTCCTCGAACAGAAACTGAGTTTTTGTACTTCTAGGATTTAAAAGTGCGTTGTAAAAAATTCTTACGCTACTCCGAGCTATGCGGCTTTTGAAACCAAAGTCGCTCGCTAAAATTTTCGCATCTAGTTTTTTCCTATAAGATGCTATAACTATTCTTATGATTTTTCTGAGCCTTTCAACATCAAGCGAATATGCTTCCACTTCAGGTTCAACGATATAGTTATTAGTATCCATGTTATAATCCACGAAAATGACATTATATCCATCCAATATTATACCTGCTAATCTTGGAACCAAACCTTTATTTCTAATTTCGCTAATTATTCCTTGAATATAAATATTATCTGAGAGAGCTGGTATATATTCCTCTCTTAATTTTTTTATAGCATCCTCTCTGGCTTTAGGCTTACGTAAAGTTCCTGGTTTCTTATATTCAAATATTGTGAGACCATACAGAGCATCGACTCTATAATGCTTAATAGACGTACCTTTGACACCTTTGATCGTGTACTCATATTTAGGAGAAGGCACACCAAGGATTTTCCATATATTTTGGTCTAACAACGTTTCGACACGAATCTTTAAATCATCTTCACTACCATCACTTAATTCTACTTCCTTTGCGATTTCAATAATGGTATCTACAACTTCTTTAAGTCTTACGTTAAGAACAACTTCGCTATAACTCATAATTGATTTGCTTATTGCTAATCAAAACTCTGAATTGTTCTAGGAAGTTAGCAGAAGGAAAGTTAACCATTGTTTTAAACCCTATTGATAAAATCTTGACGAAACCTCTAATCCATCTCAAAGCCCAATCTTTAGCTAAAGATATGGTGAAGTTCTTCACAGACCATCACCCATAGAATAACCCATATCCTACTATAATTTATTTTATAAAGATTAATAAACTTTTAAATTATGAAAGTATTAAGATTTAAAAAAAGAGTTTAGCTGTTTAACCATTCTAAAGTATAGTTGTACACAAAATTTTAATAACTGAGACAATAATTAATGAATTTTACATAATTTTCATTGTGTATAAAACTGTGGATATAGATTCTTCATATACTTTTTAATTCAGTAGCGAGCTTTTCTGACCTAACGGCTAAGAACTTCTCGTAGTTCTTTAGTTTCCAGTGTTTTTCCATCTCATGGTATTAATTGCTTTGAAATTTCCTTTCTATTTATTTTGTAATTTTTGATATAAACATATGGTTCATCCCTAAGTCTTTTATTTGTTCTAGGATTTACAAAAACTATATTAGCTAATGCTTCTTGTTTCTTCACTATAACCAACACTTTTCAAGAGACTTTTCGGGAAGAAGTGGTGTACTTCAATTGTGAAATCTCTATTTATTTCATTATGCCTGAAAAAAACTAATCTTACCCCATTAAACCAATCCGCTGCTTGGTTCTTATAAACTATAAGATATAAAACTAATTTTAGAAATCTTCCTAAGCCTTGATAATGGACAGCGTTCTTTACAGCATCCTTATTTATCTCTATCGAGCCAAATTCTTTATGCAATTCTGCGATCGCATCTTCAAAATTACTTGTTTTATGAATAATATTAATATCTTCTTGCAAAGTAGTCTCGGAAGCTCCACTATACCTGCCTTGAGCTAATGCTAAAAGGAAGAAATGAAACGCTTTGTTGAAGTCAAACTGATTTTGGAACTTACAATAAAGATAAATTAGTGGTATTATGGTGTTTTAGCCTATATCGAATGTAGGGACTTAATGGATATGAAAAATATATTTTATCAAAAGTATTAAACATATGTTAAAGATTCATGCTTTCTCGGCTATTTCTCAAGCTTTATCAAAGAAGGTAATAGCATCTCTTACTACAATTTTATCAAACGAAAGTATTCCAGCTTGTTTTTGATTATTTAAACCTTCTGAATCAAGATCAGCAGAAGATATTATAGCGGCTATATCATCGAAAATAATGAGTCTAGCATGAAGCATGTTATCGTATCTTATCTCTGCACCTAATTGTTTTAATATGGATAACGCATCTTCTTGAGCTTTTTTTGTTTCCTTTTTTCTCGTGAGAAGTTTAATTTTGACCTTATTTTTTAACATTTTAATTAAGTATTCCGCCCCTGTATTATCAAGGTATGGGCTTGCAACTCTTACCTCTTTAAAATTAGCTGAGTTATCAGCAAAATCGGCCAGTTTATCTCTAATAGATTTTGTTTCATAAAGTGTAATTAAAAATTGTTGGGATATGCCTACTTGTTCGCCTTTATAAACATTATAAAATTTCATTATGACGTCATCTATTTTCCAAAACCCCCATTTTCTACGTAAAGTTTCTAATTCATCGACCATTTCATGCGGTAAAAGAATTAGTTGATAATCTGTAAGCCCTAAAACTTTTTTCCATTCTGCGATCGATGTTTTAAATTCCTGAAATGTATTGATAGAATTTTCGCCTGCAAAACCACCATTTGCGAATCGGTAACGGATTTTACCTTCTATTTTTACTACCCATGTTATATCTTCTACACGTGATCTTTCTCTTTCTGACTCAATAAACTGTGATAGTTCTGGAAGGAGTAAGAAATCAAGTTCGTATTTTTCACTTCTCGTCCCTGGTGGAAGTTCTACATGTGAAATTTGTGAACCTAACTTAATTTTCGAAAATTTAAGTTCCAACCTTAACCTTAAAGTGAACTCCGTATATCTATCGTTGAATATGTGATTAAAACTCATGGGAAGGATTAAAGATGCGGGATGAGAGTCTGTATCAAGTGTTGGTTGCTCCACATCTACCCATACTTGGTTAGGAATTATCTCAATTTTCATAATCAATTTAAAATATATGTTCGACATAGTAATATGTTTATATAATTTAAGTCCCTCACTTTAAATGAATATAGGTTTTCACCGTCTTTTCAGGAATGCTGAATACTTCCTTTAAAATTAATTGTTGACTATTCTTATGGGGCTCTTTTGGAAGTTTTGCTAATAATCAAAATTCTTTCACAAAACTACAATTGTCTCTGTTCCCATTTATTTGCCAAATTGGATTGTTAGGACCAAAACTACTGCCAATTAGAGTTTTTAATATTCCTTAAAGATATGGATTGCAGTTTATATCAAAGAGGTTTTAGCTCTTCAAGCAGTTCTTTAATATGAAGAAATATCCTTTCACTTTCTTCTTGGGTAAATCTTTTATCGGGATGCTCTGCTTCATTCCTTTTCTCTTTTAGATATCTAAGATGGCCTAATATAGAAGGTTTAACCTTTTTACTTTGTTCAAGCTCATTTAAAATATCTCCCCAAGACTTGTTTATAGCTGCATTTCCAGTTATCTTAGTATAGTATCTTCGCACGAGATTCTCCGCAACCCTCATAGAGATCATTGCCGCTGGTGTAGGCATTAAGTGCAATATGCATTTTAAAGCATCATAAAGATCTTCTCTCGTTGTTTCATCGAGACTTGCAAGAAGGCTTTCTGGAAGAATCTGTTCTGTCTTTTCCTCTTTAATCAGAATAGTTCCTCTTTTTTCATACTCATTTATAATTGTGTACATCCACTCTTTCGCATACCGTGATAGTTCTTCTGCATCTTTAGTTTCTATATAAAATGGAGGAGAAAAGAATAATCCCTGATTTTCAGCATATTTTTTGTCAAGATAATCTATCCACATTCTCATAGAATTAACTACTTTGCTAAGCTCAGAATATTCTTTGGCAAGATACTCAAGAAAGGGGTGCCAGCCTTTTAGAACATCAAGTATATACCCTTCACCCTTTACTTGGATAAATTGAGTAGGAGTTATTATAGAAGCGCTTCTACATCTTTCATATACATAATTAAGAACTGTTATTAATCGCATTAGAGTGGCAACTCCCTTGTGAGTTACCATACAGTTTCCTTAATTAGATATATACGTTTTAGTTTATTTAAATTTTTAAGGTTTTCAATACAAATTCATTAATAAAATTTTTGTTAATAATGGTTATAAGCCATATAAATTCTCGATAAAAATCAAAAAATTTAGAATACAGAAAGTATTAGCTCAGCATGGGTTGGCTGGGAAAATTGACTATAAGAAAAACAGCTACGCTTCGAATGTCGAGAACAGCAACTTAATTTTCTCTAGGGAAAAGCCAAAGAAAGATCGCCAGAACATGGAAATTCTATTTAAGGCGCTTGAGAATTACCTTTGTAATACGAGTTTGAGACTTAAGAATAAGAGAGTCAGAACTTTTGAGCTTGTTTAAGAATAAATGATCTTGTCCCGAGAAGTACAAGAAAGCTATAATAAGTCTCTCCTAACTTTAATTTCCTTTCTCCAAACTTCCTTTTCTCTTCGCTTTCAATTTTTAATGTTTCTTTATTGATAAACATTCATTTTTAGAATAAAATAAATTACTTAACAATACTAGGAACAATTTATTTCTTTCTTTCAATCCTCTTCTGAGTTTAAGCATTTATTACAGCTTGAACAGATACAGGGTTGGTATTTCTTTCAATCCTCTTCTGAGTTTAAGAAAGTTTTGTTTTTTAAATGAACATTGTTTGGTTTTTTCTTTCAATCCTCTTCTGAGTTTAAGAAAATTTTTGTGCGTGAAATGTTATTATGAATCACTCTTTCAATCCTCTTCTGAGTTTAAGTGTCGGTGTAACAGTAGGACTCATAACAGTAGTTACTCTTTCAATCCTCTTCTGAGTTTAAGCATCATACTGTTCTACGAGCCACGAAGTTACCTTGTCTTTCAATCCTCTTCTGAGTTTAAGTTACTTCAAAATCCTTACGGAATACATATACTTACGATTCTTTCAATCCTCTTCTTAGTTTAAGTTGTTAAATAAATATTATTAATGTTTATACCGAAATCTTTCAATCCTCTTCTGAGTTTAAGACTCATATTGATTTAAGGAAAGGAACTTTAGAATATTACTTTCAATCCTCTTCTGAGTTTAAGTGAACAAGGCTAAAAATGTGTAGTAATTGCAAAGTATCCTTTCAATCCTCTTCTGAGTTTAAGTTAGATCAATATGAAGGCAAAGATGATTATTTGTTTAGCTTTCAATCCTCTTCTGAGTTTAAGAGGCATACTCCAGTTCCTAAGCAAGTCGACGTTCTAACTTTCAATCCTCTTCTGAGTTTAAGTATTATCAAAGAGATTAATGAACAAATTTCATCTACAAACTTTCAATCCTCTTCTGAGTTTAAGAGCGGCAGTGTTGTAGCTGGGAATGGTATAATTTTTTCCACCTTTCAATCCTCTTCTGAGTTTAAGAAGAGATTGAGATGCTTAAGATAAACGTTGATTATATCATCTTTCAATCCTCTTCTGAGTTTAAGATGCTTCTAGAAAAGCTTCAAGATATCTTGCTTGACATCTTTCAATCCTCTTCTGAGTTTAAGCTTGTTGTGTTTAAACCTAATACTTCCTCTAAACGTTCAACTTTCAATCCTCTTCTGAGTTTAAGAGATTCTATTAACTCTTTATATTTCTTAATATCTATTTTCACTTTCAATCCTCTTCTGAGTTTAAGTGATGAATATTGGCAAATAATGGATGCACTAGTAACATTCTTTCAATCCTCTTCTGAGTTTAAGAGTAGCAGTAAGTGGAAGCGCTCAAAACCAAATTTCTTTCTTTCAATCCTCTTCTGAGTTTAAGAGATAATTAACTAATTGTTGAGCTGTGAAAGATGTTTTACTTTCAATCCTCTTCTGAGTTTAAGAAAGAGAAGAGCTAGAGGAAGGAGAGCAAGAAGAGCTCTTTCAATCCTCTTCTGAGTTTAAGACAAAGATAGATCAAGAATCTATGGAGAAAAAATCTCTTTCAATCCTCTTCTGAGTTTAAGCATTGGAGGGGATAGGCTCCCTCAAAATCGAAAATCTTTCAATCCTCTTCTGAGTTTAAGCTAGTAAAGGATCTAATCGAATCATACAGTAGTTACCTTTCAATCCTCTTCTGAGTTTAAGATACTTACCATAACTTCCATATTTTCTCCACCTTTCCTTCTTTCAATCCTCTTCTGAGTTTAAGAAAAGGGCCTTCACCTATGGCCATGAATTTTCTAATAAAAACTTTCAATCCTCTTCTGAGTTTAAGCAATGTCTGTATTACTTTATGTTAATATTATTATCATCTTTCAATCCTCTTCTGAGTTTAAGTATTGAGATTGATTGAAACTGTAAATTACATGGGAGTAACTTTCAATCCTCTTCTGAGTTTAAGTAGATTTTTTAAGGCAGTTGTATAAGAATATACTAGGCAGCTTTCAATCCTCTTCTGAGTTTAAGCCAAACTATCGCAAAAGAAAGCGTTAATACTTACACACTTTCAATCCTCTTCTGAGTTTAAGTAATCAATATTATAATTCTAATTGCAGCTAGGTTAATACTTTCAATCCTCTTCTGAGTTTAAGATAAAGTTATGTTCACACTTTGTCATGCTTATTTTTTCTTTCAATCCTCTTCTGAGTTTAAGGGTAGAGCCAATATAGTGTCCACGGATTCAGGAGTATCACTTTCAATCCTCTTCTGAGTTTAAGTTTGTATTTTTTATACACCCGCTTAACTGTATATACACTTTCAATCCTCTTCTGAGTTTAAGAGAAAATTGAGAACAAAATTTCAACAAACCCCCTCCCCTCTTTCAATCCTCTTCTGAGTTTAAGCTGGTGTATCAAGAAGTGTAACTTTTGTTCTTGCTTATTCTTTCAATCCTCTTCTGAGTTTAAGTTTTCTTTTTGGACTAGACCGAAAAGCTTAAATATTCTTTCAATCCTCTTCTGAGTTTAAGTAGTTTGGGTTTGTTGCAAAAAAGAGCGCTATTACTCTTTCAATCCTCTTCTGAGTTTAAGGAAGCGAACTTTATATTCTGCTCCTTTACTATCTTCTTTCAATCCTCTTCTGAGTTTAAGATTTCAATTTGCCAAAGAGAGATAATTTCTAAAAAACTTTCAATCCTCTTCTGAGTTTAAGCTACGGACTTATCAAGCTTACTGACTTGCCAAAAACTACACTTTCAATCCTCTTCTGAGTTTAAGATACCCAGACATTCATTGTTTGTATATGGCGACTACAACTTTCAATCCTCTTCTGAGTTTAAGAAGTTTAAAGGAGGACGAATATTTAATGCTTCATCACTTTCAATCCTCTTCTGAGTTTAAGCAGCGGAGAATTTATCCGAATCAGCGGAGAATTCACGTCTTTCAATCCTCTTCTGAGTTTAAGGTATCAGTGTCTTGGCAATTAGCTTCTGGCGCTCAGTTCTTTCAATCCTCTTCTGAGTTTAAGCTCCTAAAGGAAAGAAGTTGCTCGCAGTATATATAGATGACTTTCAATCCTCTTCTGAGTTTAAGAGTAATTCAAAAATAGACCCAATTGCCTTAGCAATACTTTCAATCCTCTTCTGAGTTTAAGTCACGACATGAATCAAAGGATACTTATCGAAATTTACTCTTTCAATCCTCTTCTGAGTTTAAGCTTATCGAGTAGAAAGGATTCCTCCTTCAAGTTCTTGCTTTCAATCCTCTTCTGAGTTTAAGGCTGTTCCTTGAGCTACTAGTGTCGTTGCTCTTATCTTTCAATCCTCTTCTGAGTTTAAGATTTATGACAAATTCGATAATGAAATCAAAGAATATATCTTTCAATCCTCTTCTGAGTTTAAGGATAAAAGTCAATACCGAGTGGGAGATACAATATATCTTCTTTCAATCCTCTTCTGAGTTTAAGGGTATAACCCAGAGTATATTATAAAGCTTTTAGGCAGGAACTTTCAATCCTCTTCTGAGTTTAAGGTAATTTATATATTCTTGTTGCTTTTCAGGGTCATTTCTTTCAATCCTCTTCTGAGTTTAAGCTTTAATTGTTGCTCAGCTAACTGAAGGTCAATACTTTCAATCCTCTTCTGAGTTTAAGGTATGGAATGCTAAGTATCTTGCAAATTTATACACTTTCAATCCTCTTCTGAGTTTAAGTTTTATATAGCAAGCACAAGTACAAGCAACATTGAGCTCTTTCAATCCTCTTCTGAGTTTAAGGAGGTATATAAGAGTAATAGAGGGAATTACTATATGCTTTCAATCCTCTTCTGAGTTTAAGAGAGGGCCTTTAACCTATGGCCGGCCTAAAAAATGCAATACTTTCAATCCTCTTCTGAGTTTAAGAAATAAACGTAGTAAACATGGAAACACAAGGGATAGCCTTTCAATCCTCTTCTGAGTTTAAGTTAAATGCTTGCTCATCTGCTATGTTTAAAGCAAATCTTTCAATCCTCTTCTGAGTTTAAGCGAGTATAATGACCATTTATACATGTTGTTGTATAACTTTCAATCCTCTTCTGAGTTTAAGGTAGTATACTATAACCGCATTTCCGTTCATTTAATTCATCTTTCAATCCTCTTCTGAGTTTAAGAAGTGAAATTCAGGAAGGAAGGAAGGAAGGAAAGAACTTTCAATCCTCTTCTGAGTTTAAGGTTGAGTTTAGCAAAGTTATGTATTTTGCTGAATATCTTTACTTTCAATCCTCTTCTGAGTTTAAGATAGTAGCGTTAGTCAAAGACATTATACCCAAGTTGTCTTTCAATCCTCTTCTGAGTTTAAGAACCTGCCCTAGGTGCTTAAGCAAAATGTATTTTCATTTCTTTCAATCCTCTTCTGAGTTTAAGAGAGAAAAGATAGAAAAGGAAATAGAGGAAATGATCCTTTCAATCCTCTTCTGAGTTTAAGTTACTAGTAGCAATTGTTATCCTTGCCATTATAGGCTTTCAATCCTCTTCTGAGTTTAAGTTAACTTTTCTGCAATTTGTTCAATGAATGCTTTACTTACTTTCAATCCTCTTCTGAGTTTAAGATTAAACATGAATTATGAACAAAAAAGCTTAGTATGTATCTTTCAATCCTCTTCTGAGTTTAAGTTATGATAAAGCTGAGAAGCTTGCTGATAAATTAACTTTCAATCCTCTTCTGAGTTTAAGACGCAAGAATGTAAGGGATAGCATAATCGTAATAAGCCACTTTCAATCCTCTTCTGAGTTTAAGGACCTAAAGAATAATGTGCAGCAATTGCAAAGTATCCTTTCAATCCTCTTCTGAGTTTAAGGGAATTATTGTAGCTAGACCTATAGAACCAGGTATTGCACTTTCAATCCTCTTCTGAGTTTAAGTACTACCTTCTTTTCACGAATATACGTTCTAGCTGAAACTTTCAATCCTCTTCTGAGTTTAAGCGTTCAAAATCATTCACATACAAATGCATATTTAAAAATCTTTCAATCCTCTTCTGAGTTTAAGGAAATGCAATTGGTAATTCCAATAGCTGACCTTGAAACTCTTTCAATCCTCTTCTGAGTTTAAGAACCTTTTTCGTTTAGATCTAAACGAAAAACATCTTCGCTTTCAATCCTCTTCTGAGTTTAAGTGTAATAATGTTTGGTATGCTTTGCTTTAGTTAATACATGCTTTCAATCCTCTTCTGAGTTTAAGTGATTATGTCAAGGCCTATGATAGAATAAATGAAATCTTTCAATCCTCTTCTGAGTTTAAGTTAGTAAATTTGCCGTGTAAAATCCTTTCTAATTCTATCCCTTTCAATCCTCTTCTGAGTTTAAGTCGATGGGTCATCTGGAATAGCAATCTGATATTCACTTTCAATCCTCTTCTGAGTTTAAGACTAGCAACACCTATAGATATAACAGGTCTAAACAACTTTCAATCCTCTTCTGAGTTTAAGTTGCAAGATGTAGGCGGTGTATTTTATTATCCTAGCTTTCAATCCTCTTCTGAGTTTAAGAGAAGTAAAACCAATTACGTTATCTGAATTATTAGCAACTTTCAATCCTCTTCTGAGTTTAAGGTCGATAAAATCATTGAGAAAGCAAAGAAAAGCCCTACTTTCAATCCTCTTCTGAGTTTAAGATATCGCCAAGTTTATTCATGGCCGTGAATAACGAAATCTTTCAATCCTCTTCTGAGTTTAAGTGAAAGTGCTACAGTAGTTGTAAATTATGATACATATAACTTTCAATCCTCTTCTGAGTTTAAGAACACGACACATGGGACATGGAATTAATTCCACTGTTTTGCTTTCAATCCTCTTCTGAGTTTAAGGAAATATATTGCCAAATTGTGTTAAGAGGAAATAATACCTTTCAATCCTCTTCTGAGTTTAAGAATACTTGCATCTCCGCTTGTTAGAGAAAGTTATTTGGCTCTTTCAATCCTCTTCTGAGTTTAAGAAATGACCTAGATTGGTGCAAGGTGGCAAAGGTAACCTTTCAATCCTCTTCTGAGTTTAAGTTGGATTCCTAGCATATTGTCTGAATTGTTTTGGTATGCTTTCAATCCTCTTCTGAGTTTAAGCACTATCACTAATATTAACATAGAAGTTGATTTCTTCTTTCAATCCTCTTCTGAGTTTAAGTTGCTGGGAGGAATTCTTTGATGCAGAAAAGCTGAACTTTCAATCCTCTTCTGAGTTTAAGTGAATACTATTTAGTTCCAACTGATGCAGTGTTAGTTACTTTCAATCCTCTTCTGAGTTTAAGTTGGTTAACGCATATCAACTCCGATTGGTATAAGATAACTTTCAATCCTCTTCTGAGTTTAAGAAGGAGCAGAATTACTTCAAGAACTTGAAAAAGAATTCTTTCAATCCTCTTCTGAGTTTAAGTGAAATTATTAAGCGCTTCTGCATTAGCAAATAACAGAACTTTCAATCCTCTTCTGAGTTTAAGTACTTCTAGAGTGATACTATGAGAAAGAGTGTTGATACTTTCAATCCTCTTCTGAGTTTAAGTAAGATTACTACAACCGCTAGTAGTACTATTATATGTACTCTTTCAATCCTCTTCTGAGTTTAAGAGCATTTAAGAATACTTGATATTTTTAGTGGTAATTGCTTTCAATCCTCTTCTGAGTTTAAGAAGCTAGATATGTAAGAATACTTATAACCACACGTGATTTCTTTCAATCCTCTTCTGAGTTTAAGTAACTGAACAAAGATTAGCTGAAATACAATTCTTATTAGGCTTTCAATCCTCTTCTGAGTTTAAGGGAAATCAGTAGTGGAATTGTAGGGAGGGGGATTTAACACTTTCAATCCTCTTCTGAGTTTAAGAGAGATGCG
>Ga0081474_120003_pt1 | contig 17377 bp, 18 predicted proteins | sample OneHunmetagenome_2_FD_70978 | JGI IMG/M metagenome (GOLD analysis project Ga0081474, IMG submission 70978) | Ferrous microbial mat communities from One Hundred Spring Plain, Yellowstone National Park, USA v2 (version 2) | ecosystem: Environmental > Aquatic > Non-marine Saline and Alkaline >... | reverse complement strand
GAAGGGGGAGACCTGGCCTACGACGTCTATGTAGTGGGGCACACACATTACCAGTTCGTCAGGAGGGTCTACGGCAGGCTCCTCGTGAACCCCGGGAGCGTGGGGCAGCCGAGGGACGGCGACCCGAGGGCCTCCTACGCCGTGATAGACACTGAGAGGGAGGCCGTGGAGCTCAGGAGGGTGAGGTATGACGCGGAGAGGGTCGTAAAGGAGATCGAGGCCCTCGGAGTGCCTGAGCCCTACCTAGGCGCCCTCAAGGTCATGTTCCTTGAGGGCGTCACGCCGAGGAGGCCTCCAGGAGTCCAGGGCGGTTCGGTCTAAGGACAAGCGCCTTATAACGTTTGAAGGAATGAAGCACGAGATACTCGATGAGAGGAACAAGGCAGCCGTCTATAAGGAAGTCCTAGGGTGGCTGAGCTCCCGCTAGGACATAGGATGCAGGGGACAGCGCGATCCGCCTTGAGCGCATCTGGCGGCTGCCTCTGATACCATGTTAACTCCCCGGTTTGCACAACACAGAGGCTAACTCCACTGAGCTAAGGGGGCTTAAGCCTCGTAAGCCCCTTAAGAGCCCAAGTAAAGCGCCTCTATAGGTCAACGACGCCTCCTTGAAGACTTCCTATGCGGTTGTTAAAGGTCGCTCTGAGCCTAGGCCTTAAGCTTTTATCCTTATCTATTAGCATGCAAGCCTAAGCCCATATGAGGTTTCCAGGAAAACGGTAGGATAATGGGCAGGCCTGAGCATTATGAGCTAACGTTAGATAAGCTCTTTGTGTCCTCGTTGGTCAGGTCCCCTGAGAAGGAGATAGTCTACCGTGACCTCAGGAGGTACAACTACGTTACCTTTTACGAGAGGGTCAGGAGGCTGGCCAGCGGCCTGATGAGCCTTGGCCTTAGGGATGGCTCAAAGGTGGGGGTCATAGACTGGAACACCAACCACTTCCTCGAGCTGATGTTCGCTGTCCCGCTCTCGGGCAGCATACTTCACACAATCAACCTGAGGTTGGCGCCCCAGGAGATCCTTTACACCATAAACTACGTCAGGGACGACGCGTTCGTGATAAGGGACGAGTTCGTGCCCCTGGCGGAGAAGCTGGCGCCGGCGATGCCATTCGTCAAGCAGTGGATAGTGACAAGTGACGACGGTTCCCTGCCCTCGACGACCCTCAGGCCAGTGGCTCACATAGAGGACGTGATAAAGGGCGGTGATCCTAACTTTGAGTTCCCAAGGCTCTCGGAGAACGCCACGGCCGCTGTCTACTTCACGTCAGGGACCACGGGACTCCCTAAGGCCGTTTACTTCTCCCACAGGCAGATAACGCTTCAGTCCATAATAAACGGGCTAGTGGTCACTGCCTACCCCTCCCCGGTCCGCGTCTCTTCAGCCGACGTAATTATGCACATACCTCCCTTCTTCCACGGCCTGGGCTGGATGATGCCATACCTCGCGACGCTGCTCGGCATGAAGCAGGTGTTGCCTGGCAAGCCTGACGCCAAGGTCATGCTTGAGCTCATAAAGAGGGAGAAGGTAACGTTCGGCGCCGGGGTGCCCATCTTCCTGAAGATGTTAATTGAGCACCCGGAGGCCGAGAACTACAGGGACGCCCTTAGTAACCTCAAGTACCTGTTAGATGGGGAGCACCCGCCGAGGTCGCTGTTCTACGAGGCCAAGAAGTTCGGCGTCCAGTTCATAGAGGCCTTCGGGATGAGCGAGGGCGTCGGCTACACCTTCGCTGTTCCCAAGGAATACATGCTTGACTGGCCCTGGGAGAAGCTCCTTGACTACATTAACACGGCGGGCCTCCCAGGGCCCTTCGTCCAGGTCAAGATAGTTGACGAGAGCGGCAAGCCTGTGCCTAAGGACTTCAAGACCATGGGGAAGGTGCTGGTCAAGAGCCCAGGCCTCACCGAGGGCTACTGGAAGGACCCCGAGAGGACGGAGGCCTCATGGACTGACGACGGGTGGTTCATAACGGGCGACATAGGCGTGTGGAACGAGGAGGGCTACATACTGATAGTTGACAGGGAGAAGGACGTGATAAAGAGCGGCGGCGAGTGGATAAGCTCGGTCAGGCTCGAGGACATGATAGCGTCTCACCCGGCGGTCGCCAGGGCGGCGGTGGTAGGCGTCAGGAGCAGGAAGTGGAGCGAGAGGCCCGTGGCGCTGGTAGTGCTGAAGCCCGAGTACAAGGGGAGGGTGAGGGAGGAGGACATAAGGGAGTACCTGCTCAAGGAGTTCGTGGAGACCGGGAAGATCCCCAAGTGGTGGCTGCCTGACAAAATAATGTTCGTTGATGACTTACCGCTCACGAGCGTCGGGAAGATAAACAAGAGGGCGCTGCGCGAGCAGCTCAAGGAGCTTGAGCTGCCTTAAGGGAGATTATTATGAGTCAGCGCACGAGGTACACGGTCGGGCTCTCCTACAGGGAGCTCTCTGTGGGCCAGAGGATCACAGGGCACGCCATAACTGTGACGGACGCCCACATAGCGGCCTTCGCGGGCCTCAGCGGCGACTTCAACCCCCTTCACGTCGACGAGGAGTACGCGAAGGGCACCATATTCAAGGGCAGGATAGCCCACGGCCTGCTAGTAATGTCATTAATTAGCGGGTCACTCGGTATGACCTTCGCTGGCACGGCCGTGGCTTTCACGGAGTTCAGGGCCAGGTTCCTCAAGCCAGTGAGGCCAGGGGACACCATAAGGCCCGTAGCGGAGGTGATAGGCCTCAAGGACGAGCCCAAGTACAACGGCGGGAGGGTCCGGCTGAAGATAAACGTGGTTAACCAGAGGAATGAAGTAGTGGCTGAGGGCGAGGCCGAGCTCATAGTGACCTCCTAGGCCCCAAGGGGCTGGGTCAGGGACTCCAGGACGTTACAAAGGTCCATCTCCACTATTTTGTTGATGAGCCTGGCCATGTTGTCAAGAGTATCCATAAGCCCCGTGAGGCCCTCGTTTGGCAAAGAAGAGTAGGACTTGATGACCCTTAGGGATCTCTTCAGTCTCCTGACGGCCTCCCTGGCCTTCATACTGCGCGTGGGGCTCCTGTAGACCAGGCCTCCTATCGCCTCCTGGAGGGTCTCCTTCAGGCTCGTGACGAGAGGGATAAGGGGCCTAGAGCTCACCAGGTCAACCCCTCTCTCCCTTAGGCGAATCGCTTCACTGAGCAGCAGCTCGCCTATGAGACCCAGGACGACACCTGTGGAGAATTTGACTACGACGTCCGAGTCCACGGCTGACTGGCCAGAGAGAATCCTCCTCGCCAGGGCGTAGCCATACTTCTTCAGCTCAACTGCGACAGTGTCTATTAGGTTCCCCTGGCCTTCTCCTTCTAGCAGGGACGCTATGTGGTCCAGCAGCCTCAGGATCACGCTCAGCATCCTCTTCAGGAGCGCGTAGTCGTCATAGGTGGCCTCGCCTACCATGAACTTGACTACAACGTTATCGTCTTCTGAGGAGACCTCTAGGAGGTCGCCGTATGACCTCAGAGCTGCCTCAACGGACCTGTCAGCCTCCCTAAAGGTCATGCTGTCAAGCCCTTTTATTATCCCGCATAATATAACTGAGCTCACGTCAAGGCCTCTTCCAGCAAGCGACGAGTATTGAATCTCAAGGGTCCCTCCACTGGCCTCTGGAGGCCCCTTCTCGGGCGTGATCAACAGCTTGTCATTAATGAACCTCAGCGTGACAACGTCGCCTGCTGCAAGACCGTTCCTAGCCGTCCACTCCTTCGGTAGGATCACGGCAAGGGAGCTCGGCCCTACCTTAATTATCTTTCTTGAAATACTTGAAATAAATTCTGTACTCCTCTCTGTATTCCTGGCCACACACTTTCCCATGATAGTAGGCTCTGGAAATCCATTTAAGGCTTTACATATTTTGAAACGCCTTTGCGTATCAACGCTTTAAGCCTATGTTCTGATGCACTATAATTCTCGGATATGTCCTGTGGCCTCTTGCTATAACCTGGCCCCTCCCACGGACGGTGATGTCTTTGGGCAGGACCATGATACTTGGCGGGTGCGTGACTGAGATGAGGGATCCTGAGCCTAAGAATGAGGCCTTCTACATGCTCCCCTTCAGGGCCGCCAAGTGCGTCCTCGACAGCTACTCCTTAGACCCAGGTGACATAGACTTCGTCGTGAGCACGGGCTACGACATAGTTGACGGAAGGATGATATCAAATATGTACTCAGGCATGGCCTCAGGCGGCTTCCTGAAGTACGAGTCCCGTATAGCGGACGACGGGACTTTGGCGTTGGCCTACGCCGACGCGCTTATAAGGTCATACGAGGGCGAGCTCGGGCTTGTCGTAGGCTATGCAGCGCAGGAGGTGGACCTCTCCCTGGCCTCCCTGCAGACCCTCGACCCCTTCGTCTATAGGCCCGTGGGGATCAACTACATAGTCCAGTTCGCCATGCAGGCCTCGGCATACCTGAACCAGTTCAGGCTGCTGAGCAAGTGGGACGAGCTGGCCTCCACCATAGTTGTCGGCGATAGGAGGGCCGCCTCCCTTAACCCCAGGGCCCACCTGAAGGGAGGCCTAACTAGGGAGGAGCTAGCGCGCGAGGACTACATAGTGTGGCCGCTGAGGAAGAGCATGGTGCCACCTATGACAAGGGGCGCTGTGGCGCTCCTGGTGGGGGACGAGAGCGCTGCCAGGCAGCTCATGTTGGACACAGGCGTGGAGGTCAAGTCGATAAGGTGGTTCACGGACTCCTACTACTTTGGGTTCAACAAGCAGCTGACGATGATCCTGCCCCTCGCCAGGGCCGCAAGGGAGGCCTACGTGGAGGCCAACGTCTCTAACCCACTAAAGGAGATAGACTTCTACGAGATCTCTGACGTGACCCCCGCCCACTACATGATGGAGCTCGAAGCCCTGGGCCTGTCAAAGATAGGGGGCTCCTCAAGGCTTGTCGAGTCGGGCGAGGTTGGGCCCGACTCACCCATTATAGTTAATAGGAGCGGGGGGTCGCTGTCAACAGACCCGTACCCGGCTGGCGGGCTGCTCAAGGTCTATGAGGCCTACCTGCAGCTGACAGGCAAGGCGGGGCCCGTACAGATCAAGGGGTCCCTCAGGAGGGGCCTGGTCCACGGCTACTCCTACATCTCAGGCTTCATGGGCCAGACCCACTCCGTCGTCATACTTGAAGGGGGGTGATAGGCATGTCTCCTCCGTCTAAGGTAGCGGTCGTAGGCGTCGGGATCACGAAGTTCGGGCGTAGGCTTGACGCTACTCACCCAGACCTGGCCTGGGAGGCCACGAAGAGAGCCCTTGAAATGGCTGGCATATGGATTGACGACGTGGATGCCGTGGTTTACGGGACCATGGACCCCTTCGACGGGGTCGCGGCGCCGGAGAGGTGGGACAGCGCTGCCTACGGCGCGGGCAGGGGGTCTGGCAAGCCTATAATAAAGGTCACCACTGGCGGCACGACAGGAATGTCAATAGCGCTCCTGGCCCACGCCCTGGCGGCCTCAGGCAAGTATGACGTCGTGCTGGCGACGGGCGTCCAGAAGGTAAGCGAGAACATAGAGGCCCAGCAGGTCCTCAACACGGCCGTCGACCCGCTCACGGACAGGCCCCTGGGGATAGGAGCCATAGCCGTGGGCGCCATGCAGGCCAGCGCTTACTACTTCAAGTACAACAGGAGGATAGAGGAGTACATGGCCTTAGTGGCGTCAAAGAACAGGATCAACGCCCTTAGGAACCCGGTCAGCCACCTGCAGATAAGGCTCACCCCTGAGGAGGCCCTGATGTCACCTTACCTGATATGGCCTGTCAAGCTGGCGGACTCCTGCCCCAGCAGCGACGGCGCTGTCAGCGTCGTTATGGTCTCCGACAGGGCCGCTAAGAGGATAGGTAACGCGCACGCGTGGGTGAAGGCCGTTGATTACATAGCAGACACCTACTGGTTCGGGACCAAGTCAGACCCGGCAGACTGGACGAACCTAGCGTTGCTCGCCAGGAGGATTTATAGGAAGGCCGGCGTCAGGGACCCGTACAGGTTCTTCGACGTCATGGAGCTCTACGATGCGTTCTCTATACAGGAGATCCTGGAGTATGAGGCCCTTAACCTGGCCCCGCCCGGCCAGGGCACCAGGCTTCTGGAGGAGGGAGTCACCGAGTTCCACGGCCAGCTGCCCGTCAGCCCGAGCGGCGGCGTGCTGTCATCGAACCCGGTTGGGGTCACGGGCCTGTGGAGGTTCGCCGAGGCAGCCCTGCAGGTTATGGGGAGGGCTGGCGAGCACCAGGTCAAGGGCGTCCAGCGCGCCCTCGCCCACGCATGGGGAGGGGCCCTGCAGTTCCACGCGCTTGCGATCCTTTCCAGTTCGCCTGAGTAGGGGGTGAGAGTATGAGCGTGATACAGCCCTTAAGGCCTAAGGAGGTCTCGGGTCTTTTTGTCTTCCCAGGTAAGTGGGAGATAGAGTACGAGTACGCCGCGGGCAGGGTGCTGACCGAGTTCTTCAAGAAGCTCAAGGAGGGCAAGATAGTGGGCTCCAGGTGTCCCTCTTGCAAGAGGGTACTGATGCCCCCGCGGGCCTTCTGCGAGAGGTGCATGGTCGAGACGAGCGAGCTGGTTGAGGTCAAGGACGAGGGGGTCCTGCTGAACTTCATAATAGTCTACAGGAAGTTCTACGGCCTTCCGGACCCGCCGTACGCGATTGGCCTAGTAAAGCTCGACGGGGCTGACGAGCCGATGCTGCACTTCATAGGAGGGGTTGACCTCTCAACGCCTGAGCGCGCCCTGCAGGTCCTGAGGCCGGGCATAAGGGTTAAGGCCGTGTGGTCAGAGACGAGGACGGGGGCGATCACTGACATCAAGTACTTCGCGCCCGTGGCCGGTGAAAAGTGATGAGCGTATTAAGTCACCTCGTCCTCGAGTACGAGCTCCCTTTCTTCACTGATGAGCACAAGCTGCTGAGGAAGAGCGTCAGGGAGTTCGCAGAGAAGGAGGTGGCCCCGCAGGCTAGGAAGATCGACGCGACGAACGAGTACCCGAGGTGGCTACTGCCGAAGCTGGCGGAGCAGGGGCTCCTAGGCATGAACATACCCCCTGAGTACGGGGGCTCGAGGCTGGACAGCATAGGCGTCGTCGTGGCCATGGAGGAGCTCGCCAGGGCCAGCGGGAGCGTGGCGCTGATAGCTGGGGTGCAGGGGGGCCTGGCAGTTTTCCCAATACTGTACTACGGAAACGAGGAGCAGAAGAAGAGGTACCTGCCGCGGCTGGCCAAGGGGGAGATCATAGGGGCCTTCGCGTTAACTGAGCCTTGCTGTGGCAGCGACGCGGCCTCCCTGCAGCTCAGGGCTGAGAGGGAGAGGGACGGCTTCACCCTGACGGGCAGGAAGACCTACATAACCCAGGGCGCCCACGCTGACCTCTTCGTGGTCTTCGCGAGGACAGGGAGGCCTGAGGACAGGCACAAGGGGGTCACGGCCTTCATCTTTGAGAGGAAGGAGAAGGGGTGCCCAGAGGTCTCCCCTCTTGAGCCAATGGGGTTCAGGGGCACTGGGACTGCTGAGCTGAAGTTCGATAACTGCTTCGTGCCCAGCGAGAACGTCCTAGGCAAGGAGGGCAGGGGGTTCGAGGCAGCCATGTTCACGCTTGACGAGGGGAGGATAGGGGCGTCGGCCGTTGCAATAGGGCTGGCCACGGCCGCCCTTGAGGAGGCCTACTCCTGGACCCTTCAGAGGGAGGCCTTCGGCAGGCCCATACACCAGTTTGAGGCTGTCAGGTTCCAGGTAGTCGACATGGCCGTCGAGCTGGAGGCCATGAGGCTCCTGGCCTACACCGCGGCCTACATGAAGGACAGGGGCGACAGGAGGTACATCTGGCTGGCATCAGCGGCTAAGCTCTACACGGGGATAAAGGCTAACGAGATAGCCTCCGCGGCCGTTAGGATGCTCGGCGGCCTGGGCTACATCAAGGAGTCGAACGTAGAGAGGATTTACAGGGACGCTAAGCTCCTTGAGATAGGGGAGGGCACTAATGAGGTCCAGAGGTGGATAATGGGGAAGGTGCTATATAATGAGTTATTTGTATAACTAATAGATTAAAATACTAAATGGGTTTTGTGGGCCTATAAGCCTTTATTCTTGCGGATCATTATAAAACGCTATTCACGGGCATGGCGTCTAGATAGCGGGAAGCCCTGATGTCCCGTCTAGAGCCTAAGATCCTGTGGGAGCCCTCGCCGGAGTTCATCAGGAACTCTAATATGTTCAAGTACGCTGAGTGGCTGAAGGCTAATTACGGGAAGGACTTCGGGCTGTCCGAGGACGCCAAGGCCAACGTGAAGGCTTACAACAGCATGTGGAGGTGGTCCGTGGAGAGCCTGGAGGAGTTCTGGGAGACCACGTGGAAGTACTTTAACATCATCTCCCACACGCCGTATACGAAGGTCCTTGAGAGTAGGACGATGCCCGGCGCCAGGTGGTTCACGGGCGCGACGGTTAACTTCGCCGAGAATGTGCTCAGGCATGCCGAGGCCAAGAGGGACGAGGAAGCCATCGTATATGTCAGGGAGGACGGCCTCAGGAGATCAATGTCGTGGGGTGAGCTCGAGAGGGAGGTTGCAGCAGCTTCTCAGTGGCTCAGGGAGGTCGCGGGCGTAAGGAAGGGTGACAGGGTGGCAGCCTACATAACCCAGGTGCCCGAGGGCGTGGTGGCGCTGCTCGCTGCGGCCAGCGTCGGCGCTATATGGGTGGCAGTAGGCGCTGAGATAGCCTCAAGGGCCGTCATAGACAGGTTCAGGCTGCTTGAGCCCTCGGTGCTCTTCGCGGTAGACGGCTACGTCTTCAAGGGGGACGTCTACAGGAAGGTACAGGACATAGAGGAGATAGTAAAGGCCGTCCCCTCGATCAGACGCGTCGTCGTGATAAGGAACATGGGCTTTGACGTGAAGATAAATGTTGACAGGCCCACCCACACGTGGGACGAGGTAGTTCAGGGGAGAAGGGCCCGCCCGGAGTTCGAGGTCGTGCCGTTCGAGCACCCGCTGTGGGTGCTGTTCACCTCTGGCACCACTGGGATCCCTAAGCCCGTGGTCCACTCGCACGGAGGCATTACGATAGAGGGCTCCAAGTCAGCCCTCATGCACCTAGACGTATCTTCGGCTGACAGGTTCCTGTGGTACTCCTCCCCCTCATGGATGATGTGGAACAGCGTAGTGATGGGGATGCTCACCGGCGCCACCGCGGTCTTCTACGACGGGAGCCCGATGATAAGGAACCTCGAGCCCCTGTGGGAGGTAGCAGAGAAGGAGTCCCTGACGATCCTAGGCACCAGCGCTCCCTTCATCCACTCCTGCATGAAGGTAGGGCTTCAGCCCGGGTCCCAGTTCAGGCTAAGCAAGCTGAGGGAGATAGGCTCAACGGCGGCCCCCCTTTCGCCTGACGGCTTCGAGTGGGTCTACAGGAACGTGAAGGAGAACGTCTGGCTTAACCCCGCCAGCGGCGGAACCGACGTGGTTTCAGGCTTCGTGGGCGGCTGCCCCGTGCTACCGGTCTGGAAGGGGGAGATGCAGTGCAGGTGGCTGGGCGTGAAGGTAGAGGCGTACAGCGCTGAGGGGAAGCCGGTGATAAATGAGGTGGGGGAGATGGTCATTGAGCTCCCGATGCCATCCATGCCACTGTACTTCTGGGGTGACCCTGAGTACAAGTGGTACAGGGAGAGCTACTTCAGCATGTTCCCCAACGTCTGGTGGCACGGGGACTGGCTCATGATAACCGACAGGGGCACGGCGATAATCTTCGGCAGGTCAGACTCCACCATAAAGAGGAAGGGCGTGAGGATGGGTACCCTTGACTTCTACAAGGTCGTCGAGTCCCTGCCGGAGGTCGTGAACAGCATGGTAGTTGAGGTGAAGGGCAAAGTCCTGCTGTTCGTGGTCCTCAGGCCTGGGCTTCAGCTGACGGAGGAGCTGAAGAACAGGATAAACGAGGCCCTCAGGCAGAACCTAGGGCCTTACTTCGTCGCTGATTACATAATACAGGTGCCTGACATACCGCAGACCTTCAACTTCAAGAAGCTCGAGGTCCCGGTGAGGAAGGTCCTCATGGGCTGGGACGTGAGCAAGGCCGTGAACCTAGCCAATGTAATAAACCCTGACGCCTTCTTTAAGGTCATAGAGGCCGCCAAGCTTATCGTCGAGCAAATAAAGGAAGAGTAGGAAGGCAGCAACTTTCATAGAGCTATCATGACAGAGAGCCACCTTTACGAGGTACTGCTAATTGCTAGGGCCTTGGTCTCTACGCCCAGGGCGTATATCAGGACGCCAGCGGCCAGCCAGGCAACGGCGTACGTTGACAGGGCAGCGCTGAAGGAGACGAAGACGGGGAGCAGGGGGCCCACAATCATGCCGACCCTCGCCATCGAGCCGCTGCTCCCCATGCCCGTGCCCCTCAGGTCAGACGGGAAGGACTCGGGCGTGTAGGCGTATATGAGGCCCCAGGCGCCCAGGTTGAAGAAGTTCAGGGCCACGCCTGAGGCCAGCAGCCAGGCCGTGCTGGGGGCGAGGGCGAACGCCGCTGCCGCGGCTGCTGAGCCAGCGAAGAAGGCCAGCAGGCTCGGCCTCCTGCCTATCATCTCAACGAGGTACGCCGCCGTGAAGTAGCCTGGCAGCTGGGCCAGCGACATGGCCAGGGAGTACCCGAAGGTCCTCACCAGGCCGTAGCCCCTCCTGGCAAGCATGGTTGGAAGCCAGAGGAAGGCGCCGTAGTAGCCGAAGGCCAGGAGGAGCCAGGAGGCCCAGAGCACGAGCGTCTGGGTCCTGAGCCCCTTAGCCAGCAGCCCCCTCGCGCCGCGCCTCTCATCGCTCTCAAGGGTAACCCCATAGTCCTCAGCTATGGCCCGGGCCCTGGCAGGGTCCCTGAGGCGTAGCCACTGGGGGACTCGGGCAGGGTCGCCCTTATGGCGAGGGCGTAGAGGGCTACCGCGGAGAGCGCCAGGAGGGGCGCCCTCCAGCCGAAGCCGGGGAAGACGAAGTAAGCAACGGCGGCGGCCAGTATCGCGCCCACCGACCAGAAGCTCTCGAGGAGCACAACGTTCCTCCCCCTGCGGTCAGGCGGCGAGAGCTCTGAGACCAGGGAGGCGGCCACCGGGAGCTCGCCGCCCAGCCCGAGCCCTGTGAAGAGGCGTATGGCGGCCAGGTCTGAGGCGGAGGAGGCAAACGCCGTCAGCCCCACCCCGACGCTGTAGAGGGCCAGCGTCAACATGAACGTGCGCCTGCGGCCCCACAGGTCCGCGAGCCAGCCGAAGAGGAAGGCGCCTATGAGCATCCCGACGTTGTTGGCCAGTATTACGAGCCCCTCGTCCCCCTTGGTGAGGCCAAGCTCGTGGGAGGCCGCGACCAGTATGTAGGACAGCAGGAGGACGTCCATGGCGTCGAACGTCCACCCTATGCCTGAAGCGAATATGAGCCTCGCCTCCCTGCTGTTCACGGGCTTCACCATCTTGGAGAACAACTGTTCTCCATAATAAGCGTTTGTGGAGGGCTTACACGTACGCAGGTCGGCAGCCGCTGGGCGCTCTCCCCCGGTCAACCCCTTAAGGGGCTCTGGCGCTTCTTTCTATATACTCTGGTCTTCCTCCGCTCAGGGCCTCTAGGCAGCCCTGGCCCCGTGACCGTCTGAAACGCCTTGTTAACTCCCCGGTTTACAGAGCCCCAGCGCTGGCCAAGGGCTAAGCCGTATAGCCTAGGCCCTGGGCCCTTCAAGAGGGCGCCCTTGGAGGTCTACCTGGTAAAGGGCATGTCGAACTCCTACCTCACGAGCGACGGGGTCCTCATAGACGCTGGGGCCAGCGTCAAGGACGTGCTGAGGGCCGCGGGGCAGCACGGCGTCAAGGTCAGGTACCTCTTCATAACCCACTACCACGTCGACCACGTGAGGCGCGCTGCTGAGATAGCCGAGGCCCTCGGCTGCAGGGTGGTGGCCCCTGAGCTCGACTCTGACGTGATAGAGGGAAGGTCACCTCCCCCTGGGGGCCTAGCGGGCCTCTTCCACAGGCTGCTCAGGGTCAGGCCAGTGAGGGTTGACGTCAAGGTCAGGGACGGAGACGAGGTGGAGGGCTACAGGGCTGTGGCGGCCCCCGGCCACACGCCAGGCAGTACGGCTTACGTGAAGGAGGGCGTCATGTTCAGCGGCGACGCTGTGCTGAGCTCAAGGGGGAGGCCCGTGCCACCTCCCAGGAGGTATAACCTGGACCAGGCGAGGGCCGAGGAGAGCTTCAGGAGGCTCCTGGCCCTGAGGCCAAGCCTGATATACCCTGGCCACGGCGAGCCAATAAGGCTTCAGCCCTAGGCGGTCTGCCCGCTCAGAGCCTGCGCCTGGGCCTGCCCCCGAAGCCCCTCCTGGGCGGCGGGGACTCGACGACCCTGTCTGATATGTTGTTGGAGGTGTTGACGTTGACTATCTCGGCGTCAGACTCCCTTATGGTCCCTCCCCTGCCCAGGTTGAGCCTCATGTGCCCCTTGAAGGTGCCCACGAAGCCGTTCCTCACCTCTATAACTGCCCCGGCCCTCACGGCCTCTATGTTCCTGTCCCAGAGCGTCATGAGGACGCTCCCGGTCTCGTCGCCTACGAGGGCGTCCGCCACCCTGTGGGATGAGCCGTCCCTCCCTATCACGCTCCTTGGCTCCCCAACGCTGACGACCTTCACGGTTATGCTGTCAACGTTGGCGCCAGGAGCTAGGTCCTTAACCTGCACTCCTGACCATCTGATTGCCGAGGCCCCCAGGGCCTTTTAAGCGCAGTTGAACGACTCCGCAGGGGCGTCCTGAGGAGGCCTGCCGTGCCCCTCATGACCGCGGGGCGCCTGACCTCGCTGTTACGCCCTCAACGTTGGCGCTGGGCTGGCCCTCGGCCCCGGCCCTCGCTACAAGGAGGCCCCCAGGGGCTGGCGTGAAGGCCACCCCATGGCGACCGCCCTTTGTTAACTCCCCAGTTTACGCTGAGGCGAGGCAGGCCTTGACGAGCTAAGGGACTTGATCCCTCCTGGCGGCGCGAGGACCGGGTGGGGCGTGAAGCGGTGAGCTGACGGCCTTCTCCTGAGGCCTTCCCGCAGGTGATAAAGGGGCCGTCAACGCTTTGACCGATTCCAGCTTTCACCAATCTAATTACGGCTTGCTATCATAATTAAACTTCATTGGGCAGCCCTAGACATCAAAAGGCCTTTTTCCCTGGCGAAAGGGGCTCGCCCAGGAGCGCTACATGGCGGTGCTCGCCTTACTTAGGCACGGAGAGTCCTTATGGAACGAGGAGAACAGGTTCACGGGCTGGATTGACGTGCCCTTGACCGAGAGGGGGAGGCAGGAGGCCCTCAGGGCGGGGCTACTGTTAAGGGGCTACAGGTTTGACGTCGCTTACACGAGCGTCCTGCAGAGGGCTGTGGAGACCCTGGAGCTCGTTATGCTCGCTATGGGCTACAGGGTGCCGGTGATAAGGGACTGGCACCTAAACGAGAGGAGCTACGGGGACCTGCAGGGGTTAAACAAGGACGAGGCGGCCAAGGTCTATGGGGAGGAGCAGGTGAGGACGTGGAGGAGGAGCTACAGGGCCGTGCCCCCTAACGGCGAGAGCCTTGAAATGACGCAGAAGAGGGTAGTCCCCTTCTTCAGGAACACGATAATGCTTGACCTGAGGGACGGCAAGAACGTGCTCGTGGTGGCCCACGGGAATAGCCTAAGGGCCCTCGTGATGTACCTGGAGGACATCCCTGAGGACGTCATTCCGACCGTTGAGATCCCGACGGGGCAACCAATTATTTATGAAGTAGAATTTGAAAGGGACAAATTAGTTATAAAGTCCAAGAAGGTCTTATCATGATTAGCGTGGTAAGGCGTATTGGCTCTAAGCTCCATGTGCCTGGTACGAAGACTTGACTCAAGAGGTCAGCTCTGGGGGCTTGGGAGACTCTCTGTCCTCCCGTGGGCTATGAGAAGCAATACGCCAGGTATAACGCCAAAATATCAGGGCCGCTACGGCCCAGCCAAGCGAGTTGTACGACTTTAAGGCGGTGACGTCGCCCCTGTCTGCAGCCGAGTAAATCCTCGTGGCGTAAGCTATCACCGTGAAATCTATCATCAGGAATATCACTGAGAAAGCTACTGCGATGCCCAGGGGGCGTTAGTGAAGCTCAGCGTCGGGCCCGGGATGCCCAGGTTGAGGCTCGTGACGCCTGGGGCGCTCGTAACGCCCAGAGAGGCTATGACGCCCAGAAGCACGAAATCAAGTATTACCGACAGGATGATGAAGATCAAGGCTTCAACGCTCTTTCGCCTCGCTGCCAACCGCTAGGCCAAGGAAATGGCTAGTACGGCTTCCAGGCCTTGAAGCCCACGTAGTCGCCTCTGTCAAAGCCGTCGGTCGGGTACTCAACGGCCTCGTTTGAGTACTTGGGGTGCCTAGTCAGCGTCTGGGCGACCTTAACTATCACGAGGCCTGCCCCCCTCAGGAGGCCCATTATCTCGTCAACAGTGTGCCACCTGGCCTGCCTGACGTACTCCAGCGGGTAGGGGCTGGGCGGCCTGACCCTGGCTACGTACTTGTCGTCCCAGGAGCCCAGGGCCTCGGCCAGCTTGTAGAGGAGGCCGTAGGAGCCCTCCGCTATTACGTCAGCTACCACAAGGTGGCCGCCGGGCCTCAGGACCCTTGAGGCCTCCCTGACCGCCTTCACGTCGTCATCAACGTAGTCCAGCACGCCGTTGAGTATCACAGTGTCGAACTCGGCGTCGCCGTAGGGCAGCTCCTCAGCCCTCCCAATCTTGACGCTCAGCCCCCTTGACCTCGCGACCCTGGCCATGTCCTCGGAGGGCTCGACGCACTCGCCCACGTTGATGTTGTACCTGGTCCTAAGTATGAACTCAAAGAGGCCAGAGCCGCACCCGACGCTCAGCGCCCTCCCAGGGCTGGGCTCAAGGAGGTACTTGAGGAGGAGCGCCTCGGACTCCAGCACGTAAGGGTTGCTGAGGAACCATGAGTCGTACTTGCTCGCCTCGAACAAGCTCCCAGCCGTTCTTACTACTTTAAGTGGTAGCATTTAAGCTTGAACAGCAAAGGGTAGTTAGGGGAAGGCGTCTGCTCACGGACGAGCTCAGGAGGATGGCCGACCCCATATGGGAGGAGATACACAGGCACCCGTTCGTGGTTGAGCTCTACACGGGGAGGCTGCCGCTCGAGAAGTTCAGGTACTACCTGCTTCAGGACTACAGCTACATAGTCAACCTGACCAGGGCCTTGGCCCTGGCCGCCGCCAAGGCCCCGAGCCCTCAGCTGATGAAGGAGGCCCTCGCCCTGGCCTACGGCGAGGTGACAGAGGAGATGGCCTCATATGAGTCCCTGCTCAGGGAGCTGGGCCTAAGCGTTGAGGAGGTAGCCAGAGCCGAGCCGAACAGCGTCAACGTGGGCTACTCCTCCTTCATGCTCTCAACGTGCTCCCTTGAGGGCTTTTACCAGTGCATGACAGCGCTCCTGCCCTGCTTCTGGAGCTACGCCGAGATAGCCGAGAGGCACAGGGCCGAGCTGGAGTCGAACCCCGTGCCCATCTATAGGAGGTGGGCCTCTGAGTACCTCTCCGAGGGCTACAGGTCCCTGGTCAGCAGGCTGAGGGAGGTAGTAGACTCCTCAGGGCTCAGGGCCGCTGAGCTCTGGCCCTACTTCAGGAGGGCATCGCTCTACGAGCTCGAGTTCTGGGAGGCAGCATATGAGGGCCGCTGAGCCGAGGCCTAGGGGTCCCTGAGCTCAATGGCCTGGGCACGTCAAGCGTTGACAGGAATAGGGGAGGTGAGGCGGCCCTCTGACCTTGTCCCCGCTGAGCTGTAGACTTCCCTCACCCTCCTGGCGGCCCCGAGGAAGGCCCTGAGCTCTCGGGAGAAAGCTCGTACGCCCACGACCCCTTCAGAGCTGTATGCACCCCTTAAAGTTGTCCTGGTCAAGACCTGCTTGCCGCTACGCGTGGGACCGTTAGTCCCTGGGACATCAGCAAAAAGCTTATAACTTAGCTGAAAACTCGGCAGGGACGGTGATTTGTTGGCAAGCGCTTCAGGTCAAGCGCCCTCCCCTGAGGTAGAGAGGTCCCTTGGCTCGATAAGTACCATGGTCCTGGTCGCCCTGATATTCGCCATCCTGGCCCTGATTGGCGAGATCGTGGTCCTAGGCCTTGTGGGCTTCGCAGGCGCTGTGATCTCCAGACAGGGCATCGTAAGCCCGGTGGCAAGCGCTGAGCTGGGCGTCATAGGCTTCCTTTCGGTGGTATTCCTGATAATAGACGTCCTGGTGATAAGCCGCACCTGGAAGATGTACTCGGCCGTAAAGAACGGTGACATCGCCACCCTGAAGTCGCTCAACTCGCTTGGCTGGGCCATAGTGGCCCTGATATTCTCTGGCATTATACCTGGCGTATTGCTCCTCATAGCCCACGGGAGGATAGAGGACCTCCCAAGCCCTCAGGCCTGATCCCTTAGGTCAAAGTTTTTGCACCACGTGACCCTGGGTCTGAGGCCTTACGCCTTAACTAGGATAGCAACATTAGGTCAGGCACGTCTTATTAGATCGAGGAGTGACCTTCGGTTGCCAGGCTAGGGTCTGACCACAGGCCGGTCACTTACAGGCGGTCATCTCTAGGCTCTCTTGGAGCAAAAGCCTTAGTAGTTTTACTGGCTTAACTTCAGTTGAGCCGGCTTGGCTGTAAAGGTAGTGGTCGGGAAGAAGGGCCGCATAATAATTCCTAAGAGCATAAGGGAGCTGGTCGGGATAAAGGAAGGGGACGTGCTGACCTTAACCGTCGAGAATGGGAGGGTAGTGCTGGAGCCTGAGAGACCTGAGAGGAAGGTGAGCCTGCCCGAGGTGGCCAAGAGGCTCAGGGAGCACGAGGAGAGCGTGAGAAAGTACGCTAAGGAGGCCAGGCTAGGCGACCTCGTGGGCATGAGCCTGGAGGAGGAGTTCAAGTGATATTCGTGGACGCTGACCTGCCCTCTCGGCGGGCCCTCGGCCCCTAGAAGGGTCGCCTAACGCCTTAACAGGGCCCTTCCTGGCAGCCGTAAACTCCCTGTTAACAAGGAGAGGGAACAAAGGGTGAAAGGCTCCTGCCTGTAGCCAGCTTTAGCCTAAGTAAGGAGATCGACGCATCGTCCATGTGTTAACTCCCCGGTTTACAGAGGCCCTAAGGAAGGTCACGCCGCAGGGCCACTGGGCGACACGCTCGCGTTGGCCTCCAGGGCCGCGCCTAGGCCGCGTATATCGCCTCCTCTATCACGTACTTCCTCCTAGAGACCTCCAGCAGGTGCCTGGTGAAGGCGAGGGCGAAGACCACCACCACGACGCCAAATAGCAGGGAGGCGTAGGAGGCCAACGCTATGTTGCCCTCGTAGGTGGCCA
>Ga0081474_119212_pt1 | contig 17406 bp, 17 predicted proteins | sample OneHunmetagenome_2_FD_70978 | JGI IMG/M metagenome (GOLD analysis project Ga0081474, IMG submission 70978) | Ferrous microbial mat communities from One Hundred Spring Plain, Yellowstone National Park, USA v2 (version 2) | ecosystem: Environmental > Aquatic > Non-marine Saline and Alkaline >... | reverse complement strand
AAGCCGATGGCGAAGGTCAAGATACTATGATAGACCCAATCAGTGAGGCTGAGTATAGGCTAAGGCTGGCCAACGAGCACTTGGGGCGGGCTGAGGCATATTATGATCATGGTGATTGGGCTGGATGCGTACGCTACTCCCAGTTGGCCATTGAAAACTTCGCCAAGGCTATAATATCCGTTTTTGAGGTACCGACATGGAGCCATGACCCATCAAACCAATTAATGAATGTAATGAATAGGGTGCCTGAGGGTTTAAGGGGGCTTCTGGGTGAATTAGCTAGGCTGAGTCATGAGGTGGCTAGGGAACACGCCAGGTCAACTTACGGTGAACCGTCAAGCCTGTTAACACCCGGCATGCTTTACGATAGGGATTACGCAGGCTCAATACTTAACAGTGCACGTAGGGCTAGGGATATTGCCTATTCCGTACTTAGGCAACTGGGGGTTGACATTTAACGGTGCCTTAAGCCTGCATTACGGTGCGTGTGAGTTAAGTTCCACATGCCAATTGCTAAGGTCTTAACCACCACATGGGTGTTACGTCCACGGTGTCCCATGTAATGCTTAATAACTCTTAACTGCTGAGTACCTAATGAGCGTTGATATATCCAGCCTTAGCCTTGAGGATAAGGTTAAGCTTCTAGCCGGCATAGGGTGCTTCGGGGCTGGGTGCTCCAGGAGGGTTCCTGGGGCTGCAGGGGAGACTAGGGCCGTGGGTGGCCTACCAGCCATAGTCATGACCGATGGGCCGTCCGGCATTAGGGTTGAGCCAAACCCATTCAGGCGGTGGCCGACGACCGCATTCCCAGTACCCACTATGCTGGCCTCGACCTGGAACCCTGAGCTGGTTGAGGCCGTGGGTAGGGCTATGGGGGAGGAGGCTAGGGATTACGGTATTGACGTCTTCCTAGCCCCAGGAATGAACATCCACAGGCACCCACTCTGCGGTAGGAATTTCGAGTACTTCTCAGAGGACCCATTGTTAACGGGCAAGATAGCCGCAGCATACATTAGGGGTGTTCAATCCGTTGGTGTTGGGGCCACCGCCAAGCACTTCGTAGCCAATGACCAGGAGACCAATAGGCACGTAATAGACACCATAGTTGATGAGAGAGCCTTAAGGGAGATTTACCTTAAACCCTTCGAGATAGTGGTTAAGGAGGCAAGGCCCTGGGCCATAATGAGCTCCTACAATAAGCTCAACGGTAAGTACACGTCCCAGAACCCATGGCTACTAACCAAGGTGCTTAGGGAGGAGTGGGGGTTTGATGGGGTTGTCATGAGTGACTGGGGTGCTGGGGATAACCCCATCGAGCAGGTTAAGGCAGGCAACGACCTGATAATGCCAGGTGGCGATAACATTGTCTCAAGGCTGATGGACGCCGTTAAGAGGGGTGAGTTAAGCGAGGATGAGGTTAATAGGAGTGCTGCCAGGGTTATTGAGCTGGTTAAGAGGTCGCTCACGTACAAGGGTCATAAGTCAAGCAACACCCCCAACCTAAGCGAACACGCTAAGGTTGCCTATGAGGCGGCGGCCGAGGGCATAGTGCTACTTAAGAATGCAAGGGAAACCCTACCCCTAAGGCCTGGCACAAGGGTGGCGTTGTTCGGTACTGGGCAGGTTGAAACAATGAGGGGTGGCTTGGGGAGTGGGCATACCCACCCCAACCACTTCATCAACATACTTGATGGATTGAGGGGAAGCGAGCTTAAGGTTGATGAGGAATTGTCATCAATCTATGTTAATTACGTTAAGGAGAGGAGGGGTGAGGATTACCTATGCGCACTGTACTACGAGGAGGCCTATGCAGAGCCCCTGCAACAGGACATATTGACCGAGGGGCAGGTTGGTGAATTCGCCAGGCGCAACGACGTGGCCATTATAGTCATCAGCAGGACCTCGGGGGAGGGTTGGGATAGGAAGGCCATCAAGGGTGACTACTACTTAACCGACAGTGAGCGTAGGCTGATTGAAATGGTTTCAAGACAATTCCACGCCCTTGGTAAGGGGGTTGTTGCAATATTGAATATACCCGCGCCTATTGAGGTTGCCACCTGGAGAGACCTAGTTGACGCAATACTACTCGTCTGGCTACCTGGGCAGGAGGCTGGCAGGGTTATTGCCGACGCCCTGGTGGGTAAGGTTAACCCTTCAGGTAGGCTACCTACAACGTTCCCGAGGGACTGGAGTGATGTACCAGCCGCCAAGTCCGCTGAGTGCTACCCAGGGGTACCCCAGGATAACCCGAGGACTGTTAGGTACTGTGAGGGCATTTACGTGGGTTACCGCTACTACGACAAGTACAACGTTGAGCCGGCCTACGAATTCGGCTTTGGGCTATCCTACACTAGGTTCGAGTATAGGAACCTAACCGTGGCTAAGAGCGAAGATATAGTTAAGGTGTCCTTTGACGTGGTTAACGTGGGCAAGTACCCTGGTAAGGAGGTTACCCAGGTTTACGTTAAGGCGCCGCAGGGCACTGTTGATAAGCCGATCCAGGAGTTGAAGGCCTTCAGGAAGACTAGGCTACTTAACCCAGGTGAGGCTGAGCGCATAGAATTGACTATTAATGTTAGGGATTTGGCCAGTTTCAATGCGTCAAGGGGATTGTGGATTGTGGATGCTGGTGAGTACGAGGTTAGGGTTGGGTCATCGTCAAGGGACATACGCCTAACAGGTAGGTTCACAGTGGATAAAACCATTGAGTTTAAGCCGTAGCGGCAATACTCAACCGCATTCCCATGTATCGTCTTCACTGAGCCTTTAAGGCCTCCTCAATCCTGTTGAAGTCGTCTTGGCTAAGTTTTACGTTTAGGCTTCCTAAATTGTCCTCAAGCTGCTCCAGCCTCGTGACACCTATTATAGGTATTATTGTTACGCCCAGCCTCTCCTGCATGCCTATTAACCAGGCCAGTGAAACTTGGCTCAACGTAGCCCCCTTGGACTTGGCTATCTCATTAAGCTCAAGCAACACCCTGAGGTTCCTATCGTTGAAGTACCCTTGGAGTCCACTTGATATTACCGCTCTTGAGTCACTTGGGGTTGACCACTTCCTATTGTTGAAGTCCACGTATTTTCCCGTTAGTACGCCTTGGGCTAGTGGGGAGTAGGCTAGTATTGCCATTCCGTATCTTTTTGCTACGGGTATCTTATCCCTCTCAATATCCCTAACCAGTATGTTGTATATCTCCTGCATTGTTGTGAAGGGTTCTAGGTTGTGCCTCTCGGCTAACTCCATGAACTCAACAATGTCATGAGCTGGGTGATTACTCTCACCAATATAATTAACGAGACCCCACTCAACGAGTTCATTAAGCGCCCTAAGGGTCTCAATCTTAGGCGTATCCGGGTCCGGCCAGTGGATTTGATATAGGTCCACGTAGCTTGTCCCAAGCCTCTTCAGTGACTCCTTGATCTGCCACCTAATGTGCTTCCTCGACAACCCCTCACCATTAGGCCAAGGAGCCATCTGACCCCTAACCTTAGTTGCCAATACAACGGACTCCCTGTCCACCGTCTTTAGGAATTGGCCCACCACACGCTCCGCGTTACCAACATGATTCAGGTCCACCGGTGCCATTGCTCCATGGTACCTGTTTGCCGTATCTATGCAGTTAACACCCTCATCATAAGCCTTCCTCATCACCTTAACCGCGGTATCAACATCAACCTTACGAACCCCGAACTCATCAACGGAGTCAAGCCTTGGTAGGTACCACGTGCCAAGGCAGAACTGGGAGACCTTAACCCCAGACCAACCAAGCTTAACATACTGCATAACCGAGTGCACTGGGGCTTGTTTAAAAATATTTCAAGGTTTAATGAGCCATCGTTGACTGCTTACGCTGAATTATATAGCTGGGAAATGCTTAAAAATAGACTACTGATAACCTAAGCCTATGAGCGGTGAAGCTAGGCTCCAATGGGCATAAGCAGGCCCGCCTTGGGCCTATACCTAACGGCAACGTACCCGAGCGTTAGGCACTTCATAGAGGCCCTTAATGGTGTAAGGGGACTCGTAGACTTCCTTGAAATAGGCATACCCACTGGTAACCCTAAGTACGATGGCCCCGTTATTAGGGTTACGCACCACGGCGCCGAGCTTAAGGGTCTTGAGGCTGTTAAAGTTGTTGATGACTACGGTAGGTATAGTAGGGTGCCGGTCCTAATGGGTTACGTGGCTGATTACGTTGATTCACTTAACGAGGCCGCATCAGTGGCTAGGTCTGTTAATGCCGTGTCCATACTCTTCCCTGACCTAATATTCGACTACCCTGAATTAATCGATAGGTATGTTGAGGTTATGGTGAGTAATGGGTTGAGGCCAAGCTTCTTCATATCAAGCAAGACACCCTACAAGTTGGTTAAGAGGCTCAGTGAATATAACCCACTATTCATCTACCTAGGCCTATACGCGGCCACGGGCATTAAGCTACCTATCTACGTTGAGCAGAACGTTGCAACGATTAGGGGTATTGTTGGTGATACGTTCCTAGTTGTTGGCTTCGCCGTGAATAACCCTGATATGGTTAAGTCGCTCATTAAGGCTGGGGCTGATGGGGTTGTGGTTGGGACAGCCTTCATTCAAAGGATGAGTAACCTTGAGTCGGCTCTAAGCCTCCTCAAGTGGCTGAGGGGTGGTTTACCATGACCAATGTGCCAACCCACTGGTACAACATAGCCGTTGACCTACCTAAACCACTACCACCACCCATGGACCCATATGAGGGTGAGTCCAGGATAGCCCTACTGAACAGGATAATGCCCAGTGAACTCCTACACCAGGAGTTCACCGCGCTGCAGTACGTCCCAATACCAGAGGAGGTTAGGGACATTTACGCAAGGCTTGGTAGGCCCACGCCACTGAGGAGGGCTAGGGGCCTTGAGAGGCTCATTGATAATAGAGTTAAGATATACTACAAGTTCGAGGGTGCATTACCGGGTGGGTCACATAAGTTGAATACGGCCGTCCCCCAGGTTTACTATGCGCTTAGGGATGGGGCTAAGGAAGTTGCCACTGAGACTGGGGCTGGACAGTGGGGCTTAGCCGTTTCAATAGCGGCAGCCCTAATTGGGGTTAAGGCAACAGTATTCATGACTAAGAGCTCCTTCATGAGTAAGAGGCAGAGGGTCCTCTTCATGAGGACCTACGGGGCCACGGTCTACCCAAGCCCAAGCGAGGTTACTAAGTACGGCATTGAGGCCCTTAAGGCCAACCCAAACCACCCAGGTAGCCTTGGCCTAGCCATAAGCGAGGCCATCGACTACACGCTTCAGGGTGAGGGTAGGAGGTACATACCGGGTAGTGTTCTTGAATTTGTCCTAATGCACCAGACGGTGATTGGGCAGGAGGCCATTGAGCAAATCCCGGAGGAGCCTGACCTAGTGGTTGGCTGCGTTGGTGGTGGCAGCAACTTCGCGGGGTTAACGTACCCATTCATAGGGGCTAAGCTGAGGGGTGAGGGCTTCGAGGGGACTAGGTTCCTAGCCGTTGAGTCTAAGGCGGCCCCCAAGTTGACCCAGGGTAGGTACGAGTACGACTTCCCGGATTCAGGGGGGTTACTGCCAATGATAAGGATGCTGACCCTTGGACACAACTACGTACCACCCCCAAGCCACGCCGCCGGGTTAAGGTACCATGGGGCGGCCCCAAGCCTATCACTACTGGTTAGGGAGGGTATCGTTGAAGCTAGGGCCTACACGCAGGAGGAGGCGCTTGAGGCCGGTGTAATGTTTGCGAGGAGTGAGGGTATTGTACCCGCCCCAGAGTCCTCCCACGCAATAAGGGCGGTTATCGATGAGGCGAGGAGAATGCCTAAGGGAAGCGTGATATTGTTCAACCTATCTGGCCATGGGTTACTTGACCCAGACGCCTACGAGAGGGTGAGTTGAGTGAGGCCCATCCTGGAGAAGCTGGCTAGGGGGATTGGGTTAAGCCTTGAGGAGGCCTACAACGCGGCATTAATGATACTTAGGGCGGAGGCCAGTGAGGCTGAGGTGGCTGCGTTGCTAATGGGGCTTAGGGTTAAGGGTGAGGCAGCCCAGGAGGTGGCTGGGTTTGCTAAGGCACTTAGGGACACTTGCCTAAGAATACCCGTAAACGACCCTTATGTCGTTGACACGGCTGGCACGGGGGGTGATGGGTTAAGGACCATGAACGTGTCCACCGTGGCTGCACTACTAGCGGCTTACCTGGGCGTTAAGGTGCTTAAGCATGGCAACAGGAGCGTGTCCTCATCATCAGGTAGTGCCGACTTCCTGGAGGCGCTTGGCTTTAACATAAACATTCAACCAGAACTCGCCATCGCCATGGTTAATAGGTACAGGTTCGCCTTCGCCTTCGCCCCAATGTACCACCCAGCCATGAAGAACGTCATGCCTGTCAGGAGAAAGCTGGGAATAAGGACAATATTCAACCTAATAGGCCCATTAGCCAACCCAGGTCTTGTTAGGAGACAGGTCCTAGGTGTCTCTGAGCCAGGGATCATGAGCGTGATGGCTGAGGCAGCCGGCTTCATAGGCTATGACCACTTAGTCCTGGTTCACGGTGAACCAGGCATAGATGAGGTGTCGGTCTTCGGGAGAACCACGGTGTATGAGGTTAAGGACGGCTCAGCGGACAAGTACACCATAGAACCCTCAGACCTGGGGCTAAGGTTGCATGACCTACGTGACGTAGTTGTCTCAAGCCCAGTTGAGAGTATTGAGAAGGCTAGGAGGGGTTTAATGGGGGTTGATAAGGCTGCCCTAGACTTCATGGCCGCCAATACGGCTATGGCGCTCTACGTGGCTGGTAAGGTTAAGGATCCTAGGGATGGCGTTGAGGCAGTAATGCAAGTCACTGATAACCCAGACGGATTCTGGGCCTATGTTAATGAGGTCGCAGCGGTGAGTAGGGGTGGTTCTGCTTAAGGTGTGTGGCCTAACTAGGAGGATTGACGTGGAGTTCATCGATAAGTATGCTGACTACGCAGGCTTCATAATCCACTCAGATACCCCAACCCCCAGGTTAGTTAATCTTAGGGACGCCATCGACATGGCTGGATCACTCTCGAGGGCTAGACCAGTGGCGGTGATTAAGGGCCTTAGCCTAGGTGAGGCAATGAACCTGGCGGCTAAGGCAGACTTCCCAGTGCTCCAATTCCACGGGCCAATCAATGCCGACCTCATAACCAGTGAATACGGCAATGTTAACGTGGCGCCCGTCGTGGAGTACACTAATGATTCACAAGTCATTGAAACCGTTAAGACATACCTAACGTTAGGCAACGTTGAGTACGTGCTGGTTGACGCACCCAAGGTCGGTTATATGGTCTTTGAGCATGGGTTAAAGATACCACTAAGCATTATAACGAAGATAGCTGGCCTGGGTAAGGCTGGCGTTGCCGGTGGTATTGGGCCAGGTAACATTAGGCTTGTCGTTAAGTATAGGCCTTACCTGATTGACGTTAACTCTGGGGTTGAGTCAAAGCCAGGTGTTAAGGATTGGGGGCTGGTGATGCAGGTGGCCAGGGTGGTTAAGGGTGAAGGTGCCGCTTGACGAATTACCCAAACCAAGGGAGTTAACTAGGTTAATGCTTGATAAGGGTGAGGATTACGTGACGCTACTTGAGAGTGGGCCAGGTTTCCCGGAGAGGTCTAGGTACACGGTGGTTACCTGGGGTGTTAGGGATGTTTTAGAGTTGGATGCCGGTGATGACCTTTACGATGAGCTTAAGTCCCTCTATAGGAGGTTGGGTAGGTTTGAGGATGGTGAATTGGCTGTGGGCTACTTATCCTACAATGCAGTCGCGTCCATTGAACCATACCTAGCCGCATTAATTAAGGGGAGTGATTGGCCCCAGGCAGAGTTCATAATACCTCAGAACGTTGTCATATACGACTACTTCCTGGGTAGGGCATACGTCAAGGGTGAGCTGCCCAGGGGAAGCTTGGGTGATGCAGGTGGTTTCGAGGTGGCTGGGTTAATCAGCGCCACGGATCCGGTTAAATACATGGATTGGGTTTCAAAGGCCTTAATGGATATTGAGAATGGTGAGGTTTTTCAAGTCGTCCTATCTAGGTATGAGGAGTATAGCTTCAGGGGGGATTTAATGACGCTTTACGGGAGACTTGCCGACCTAAACCCATCACCCTACATGTACCTAATGAAGGTTAAGGATAGGTACATAATAGGCACAAGCCCCGAACTACTGGTCAAGGTTGATGGCTTGAGGGTTGAGACCCACCCAATAGCCGGAACTAGGCCTAGGGGTAGGGACCCGAGGGATGATATTAGGCTTGAGGAGGAGCTCCTATCGAGCATTAAGGATAGGGCGGAGCACGTGATGCTCGTTGACCTGGCCAGAAACGATATAGGTAAGGTGTGCGTCTTCGGGAGTGTTAAGGTTAAGGAGCTCTACGCAGTGGAGAAGTATCAAAGCGTCCAACACCTGGTATCAAGGGTTGAGGGAACATTAAGCAGGGGTAATGACATTGTGGATGCCCTAGTGGCCACATTCCCAGCCGGCACAGTAACCGGAGCCCCAAAGCCCAGGGCAATGGAGCTGATAGCCAAGTACGAGGACTCACCTAGGGGGCCCTACGCTGGGGCGTTGGGCATAATGCACGGTGGAGGTGGGGAGTTCGCAATAATCATAAGGAGCATGTTCATGAGGGGGAGTACCGTTAGGATTCAGGCGGGGGCTGGCATAGTGTATGATTCAAAACCCGAGTTGGAGCTCATGGAGACTGAGCATAAGTTAGGCAGCCTTAAGGCTGCCATGGGCCTGGGTGGTGGACATGGTTGACATAACCGTGATCATAGATAACTATGACTCCTTCGTCTACAACATAGCCCAGTACATTGGTGAGTTGGGCAGTAGGCCGCTGGTCTTCAGGAATGATGAGGTTAGCGTTAAGGCCATTGAGAGGATTAGACCGGATAGGATAATAATATCCCCAGGTCCAGGTAGCCCAACGAACCCGAGGGATGTGGGTGTGTCAAGGGATGTTGTAAGGTACTTCAGCAACAAAGTCCCCATCCTAGGCATCTGCCTAGGTCACCAGTTAATAGGACACGTCTTTGGGGCATCGATAAGGAGGGCTAAGGTTATTAAGCACGGCAAGACAAGTGTAATCAGGAGGGTTAAACCAACACCAATACTCACCGGCCTACCTGACGAATTCGAAGGCATGAGGTATCACAGCCTCGTTGTGGATAACCCACCTGAGTCACTCATGGTAACCGCCATTTCCAAAGATGATGATGAAATAATGGGTATTCAACACGTGGAGTACCCAGTCTTTGGAGTTCAATTCCACCCCGAGAGCATAGGAACCCAATACGGAATTAGAATACTCAAGAACTTCCTAGACAACGTAGGGCTTTAACATAGTTATTCACAAGGACTAGGGGGATTCAGGTGAGTGATCTTCATCGAAGTGGTAGAAACGTAAGGAGGGCACCCCTAAGACCTCAACAATCCTTAAATAATTTAAGAATTTAGGTTAAGTTGTTTATGCGATTGATATGATTAGGGAGTGTAGTATCCTCCACTGTATTGATATTCCGTAGGCTACCCCTGCTATGGCGCCTAGTATTATCCAAATCTTCGCCTTAGGCTTAGCCCTACTCATGGCTAGGACTAAGGTTAGTGGTACGAGGGCTGCGAACTGCATGGTGTAGTAGCTGTACAGGGTTGTGTCCCCTAGGAAGTAGATTAGCCAGAAGCCAAGCCAAATGGTTAATAGGGTTACGGGTATGGATAATTCATTAATGTTAACTTCATTGAACAACCTACCCTTAACGTGGGGTTCGATAAGCATCACCGAGTAGGCTAGGGCAACCAGGTAGGCGCCTGGTAGTCCCATTGCGTACAGTGGTGGCGTTACGTTGTTAACGAAGGAGTCAATGCCTATCAACCAGTCAAGCGGATTGGAGGCAACAGGCCCCGGCGGCCTTGGCTCAGTGAACCACTTAAGGTAGAAGAAGACGTCAGAGATGTAATTGTGGATGCCACCCACCAGGTAAACTATGGGTAGTTGAGGGATGATGAACACTATGAAGGCTATGGCCAGGTAGGCTAGCCCCCAGATCCCATTCCTCCTATAAGTCTCCAGGTAAGCCCCCGAGAAAACCGTGAATGCACCTGGGTACTTGCTAGCCACCGCTAGGCCACTGGCTATGGCCGATGAGGTGTACCTACCAGTGAAGTATAGGTAAACCGTTAAGAGTGTGAAGAAGCCCACGTAGATGTCTAGAAGGGCTATTATCCCAACATCCCTAAAGGTCGCATCCATTAGCAATGTAACCGCTGCCAGTGATGCATAGGCGACATTACCGTTACTGAGCCTTAGGGCTATGTAATAGACGAGAATGAGCATCAGCACTGATAGGACCATGCTTGGGACCCTCCAGCTGACTGGCTTATCACCCAGGAGCAGCATTGAAAGCACCATGAAGTACTTGCCAAACCACGGGTGCTCAATGTTTAGGTAGGTCACTATGCTCTGCTTATCCGGGTAATAGTACCCAAACCTAACTATGCAGGATGGGTTATCAAGCAAGTTCCTCAACTGGGTGTAGGTTACGTTGCTGTACCATGCCATCAGGTAGTCCTTGTAGTAGATGGTTGGTGATGCGCCGGTTACGTTGCATGGTGGTGATGGGGCCACTGTCACGCCGTACCCAGCAATGTACCTGCCTAACCCAACCTCATTAATGAAGTTCCTTGCCGCCGATACGTACCAAATCTCATCACTGGTGTAGGAGTTGAGGTGGGGTTGTATTGCAACTAGGTAAAGCGTGAATACCACTAACACAGCAACCAGGGGCAGCCATCTCCATAGTGAGTTAAGCTTAGCCATGATGATGGGCTTAACCTGAGCCTTAATAATTATTTTTCCAATACCGCCAAGGTCCCATTGTTAACTGGGCTTAGGTTGTAGCTTAAAAACCTACCCAAGACCCTTAACCATGCCCAACGGTGGGAGGGTCCTCAGGTTTAGGCCATGGATAACTGAAGATGACGCTAAGGCTGTGGTTGATGCGCTGATGAGTGGTAACTTAGTTTCACCCTACGGCAAGTATGGTAAGTTGCTTGAGGGTGAATTAGCCAAGTACCTGAATGTTAAGTATGCGTTAGCGGTTTCGAGCGGAACTACTGCCCTTCACCTAGCCCTCAAGGCAGTCGGTGTTGGACCTGGTGACGAGGTCATTGTACCAGCCTTCACGTTCCTGGCCACGGCATCCTCAGTACTCCATTCAAACGCAGTACCGGTGTTCGCAGACATCTCACTGGAAACCCTTGGGCTTGACCCAGCCAGTGTTGAGGGTAAGATTACTGATAGGACCAAGGCAATAATAGTGGTTCACCTAGCCGGTATGCCTGCTGAAATGGATGGGTTAATTAAGGTTGCCAGGGAGCACAACCTATACCTAATCGAGGACACTGCGCAGGCCCTTGGCGCAATCTATAGGGGTGTTAAGGTTGGTGCCCTGGGTGACCTGGGTACATTCAGCTTCTACCCGACTAAGACCATAACGAGTAGTGAGGGTGGGGCAGTATCGACAAACTCGGATGAATTAGCCAGTAGGGTTAGGCTGCTTAGGAGTCATGGTGAAACCGGTAAGTACTATTATGAGGAGCTTGGCTACAATTACAGGATGGGTGAGTTGCAGGCTGCACTTGGCTACTCTCAACTCCTAAGGATTGAGGAGATTATTAGGAGGAAGGAGGCCTTCGCAAGGGTCCTCACGGAGGAGCTGAGTAGCCTTGATAATGACTTGTTAATTTTACCCAAGCCTAAGCCCTACGTTAGGCATGCATGGCACATATACCAAATCCTACTAACAGACAGGGTTGGGAAGCCTAGGGATAGGGTTGTTGAGGAGCTTAGGGCTAGGGGGCTTGAGGCAGTCACCGTGGCTTACCCGATACCACTTTATGAGACGCCTCTCTTCACTAAAATGATTGGGCATGGTAAGGGTTGCCCATGGTCATGCCCATTCTATGGTAGGAAAATTGAATACAAGCCATTACCCAACACTGAGGAGGCCACAAGGAGGGTTTTGGGCATATTGGTTTCACCCCACTTCACGGAGGATGATGCCTCATACGCCGCTAGGATAATTAAGGAAACCCTAACTAAGCAATGACCATTACACTGGCGCACGGCTGCATTGCAAGGGCCTAATGCTTAAATCCCTCAGCCCCACTGGCCCCTATGAGCATTAGGTTTGAGGTTGTGGATGTTAAGTACCCACCCAACTCAAACGTGATAATAGGGTACTCCCACTTCATAATGACGGTTGAGGATCTTTACGAAGCCCTAGTCACGTCAGTGCCGGGGATTAAGTTTGGGTTAGCGTTCTGCGAGGCCAGTGGGAAGAGGCTTATTAGGCATGAGGGCAATGATGAGGAGCTCAGGAACGCTGCAATAGACCTATGCTCAAAAATAGCCGCAGGCCACGTCTTCGTCATATTCATAAGGAACGCCTACCCCATAAACGTCCTAAACGCCATTAAGAACGTAAGGGAGGTCACTAGGATACTGGCCGCCACCGGTAACCCACTCTCCATAATAGTGGCTGAGGTAGCCCCAGAGCGTAGGGGTGTGATTGGGGTTGTTGACGGGCACTCACCCCTAGGCGTCGAGGGGCCTGAGGACGCTAAGGAGCGTAAGGAGATTGTGAGGAAGTTCGGCTACAAGGTATCGCTTTAAGTAAACATGTCAACCTGCGATGAGGTTTACTGGGACTTGAGGAGCATCATTGAGGTGGTTTGCGGTCCATTATCAATGCTGAGGAGGGTTAAGGGAATTACAGCAATCGATGACGTGGCTGTTCACGTGGACGACGTGGATAAGGTACCTGAAGATATCGGTGTCTTTAAGGTTGGGGTTGTCGGGTTCTCGAATAGGGCAATCTACGTGGGTGGACTCCCACACATAAGCCTAGAGGACTACGTAGCCTCAATACCCCTGAATAGGGAGGAGTACACCAGGCTACTGAGTAACTTTAACCTAGGGAACCTAAACATACCACTAACCCTTAGGTTGGCGGAGGAGGCGGGGACACTGAAGGAGGTGGACAGGTTGCTTAGAGCGTATGGGATAAACCCACAACCGGAGTAACTACCCACCTCCCCTATTGCGGAAAGCTAGCTGTTTCAGCGTGTTCGTAGAGATTATCATAGGGCAGCTGGGGTTTAACTAATGGACCAACCCTTAAAGGGTTCATACCGGCCCAAGGAACAAGGTTTAAACCAACTTAAGTGGTTCATGTAATTTGTGAGGGAAGCCTTATAAGCCCTCAAAGTAATATGCCCACTCAAGCGGGGGTGCCCGAGCTTGGTCAAAGGGGGCGGGTTGAGGTCCCGTTGGCGTAGGCCTGCGTGGGTTCAAATCCCACCCCCCGCACCATAAAGAATGAGCTTCCTAACATTCAATTTCCCCAATCATGAATACCAACATGAGCAACCATGCATACTAGTCATGCTGAATCAAGCCGGTTATACTGTGGGTAGTGGGGGATTCGTTATTCAATGCATAGGCACCTCCTAATTACCCCCAGCCTGGCAAGTCTGGTGACCGGTATGACGGCCCAAATAATGGCCCAGGTTAAAACCGTGCCGGTGAGTAAAAGGAGGATTACTAAGGTGGGTAACCGCTACCTTGTATACCTACCAATGGAGTTGAATGAACTCTGGAGGCTTTGGCATGAGAATGGGGCTGTGTTAAGCATGGTGATTGAGGTTGTTGAGTTCAGGAAGGCTAACGGCAGCAATGGCAACAACGCCGAAGGCCTAGCGTAACCACCCACCCAAACCCTTCAAACCACCCAAACACCCAATCCTAAACTCATAATTCATCCCTTAATAGCCTACCGTGACTAAACCCGTGAAGGGTTTAACAAACCAACACTCATTATGGGTATGACGATACTGACGAATGTGAGAATAATCCCTTGGCCGTAGGAGGATTACGAAGTAATAGTTTTAGCGTGGTCTCTATATCTAAGCCCTAATTAATGGGGGAGGCAACACGCCTAGGTTATGCCTAGGCTCAATCCCCGGTTCAGGAGGATTGCCTTGAGGAGGGTTGGGGCTTACTACGTGGGGGAGCTTGGGGGTGGGTTGTACATTGTGTGTGATGAATCAGTTGAGTGCTTCCTAGTTGAGGCAACTAACCCAGGGGATGCCGTTGAGGCTGTTGAGGATTATTTAAGGGGGGTTTCGGGGGTGTAGGCTACTCCACACCCTCAGCCTCCTCGGTAACCTCAGGCGCTAGGTCGTCGGCTGCCTTCAAGTGTTCGGCAATTCTCCTCCCAAGTTCAGTGAGGGTAACGTAAGTTCTAATTCTAATGCCATACTGCCTCCTCTCAACCTTAATGAGGCCAAGCCCCTCTAGGTCACTTAAGTGGTAGACGAGCCCCCTACCAATACCCTTAGCGAAAACCTCCTCAACCCACACTGAGCCGCCAGCCTCGTAGGCAGTTACCAGTAGTTTCAACCCAGCAAGCCGTAGTTTAGACCAGAATCCAGATTTCATCCCGGGTCTCGGTTTAGGAGTAAACTAAAACTTTAAATTTATTAACGGTATGCTTTTAAACAAGCTTCCGCTTCAGAAGCCGAATTAAAGGTGATTAGCCGTGAGTAGTGGGGGTGGTAGTGGTGGTGACTTGGCTCAAGTGGCCTCAAGGCTAGAGGGGGATAGGGGTAAAATTAGACTTATCAAGGTGACTAATCATAAATACATCCGCATCATTAGTAGTAGGGCAATCAGGAATGGTGAATCCTGGGGTAGGCTTGTACTAGCCGTGAGGCGTGGGGAGTGTAGGCTTGGGGATTGGATTGCCATTGCGGTTGGGAGTAATGGGGAGAGGGATAGTTACATTTACCTAATGCGTAAGGGTGATAGGGTGGCTAGGGATTACGCCTGCAAAAGCCTGCGCCTCATTAAGGCGGCTAGGAGGATGCTTGCAAAGCCTACACTAGGCTTCGAGGAATTGCTGAGGTACATTGACAATGCCTTCAGCGAGTACTTCAACAGTGTCCTCGATGGGAGTGAGCCAGCCACCTGGAGGCTCAAGGGTATTGTGGATGAGCTGAGGGGTCAGTACGGTGGCCTCGTTGATGTTGCCATTGTAGCCTGGTACATGACTAACGGTGCAGTGTACAGGGAGTGCGTGCCAAGGTTATTTGGCCCAGAGTGTCATGAGGTTAAAGCTGGCATTGACATGCCACTAATCTTCATTATTGATGATGCCCTAGTCATGCATGCTAGGCTACCAATCTACATGGAGCCTACCCAGTGCCTATTGGACATTTGTCGTATTCATGATGTGAGGCAGGTGAGGAGGAAGTGAGCATGCTACTCCTCAACCCACCAAGGGACAGTGAACAGTTGAAGGCATTCATTGAGGGGTTAGCCAAGGAGGGGGCTAGGTTGAATGGTTCAACGTTAATTGAACCATTCTGCAATAGTGAGTGGTGTCTTTTAATCATCACGAGCCAGCAGGCTAGGGACTCTGAAATACCCTGCACCTGGGTCACTGGGCTAGGCAACTGTATAATCTACGCTACGAAACAGGCTGTTGAGCTTTTTGGCTTGACTCACGTTCCAGATGAACTAGTGCCCATTGGCAAAGAAGCCCCAGTGCCTAGGGTTAGTGTTCCTGGTCATAGGCTTAGGCTCCTTAGTGGTGCAATGCTTAGTGAGGTTGGTTTCAGTAGTGTTAGTGAGTGTAAGAGGTACTTGGGAGACCAGTGCCTAAAGAGGGTTACGGCGGAGTTTAGGGCGAGGGAGAACGCAGTCATGGTTGTGGTTGAGTCCACTACTGCCGATGGCGTAGTGTACTCTGACGTTGTTGCTAAACTGCCCCGTAGAATGGCTGTTGTGAGAGACCCGTATCTGGACTACGATGAGTTCCTGGTGGCTTGGGGTGAGGATGGTAGGATTATTACAATAAACACTGCTAATGATGTAGAGGGCTTCCTAAATGCGATTGACAAGAAGGCTGAGAATAGGTATTTTGTGTGGGATGTTAAGTATGCTAAGTTGGTTAAGAATGGGATTAAGACTATTGTTAAGCCGATTAGCGCTGGCCTTGGTGACGGGGATTTAATAGACCCCTATGGTGTACTAGACACTACGAATTATGGTATTAACTGGCTTATCAAGGTTTATAATTGGCTTGGGAAGTATTATGGGGCTAACCAGAGGGTTGCCTGGCTTAACGTGGTATTCACCATGGCTAAGGTTATCACCCCCAGGATTAGGATTGAGAATAGGCAGTTCGTGGATCATGTGGTGTGGAATAGGGGGCGTGGTGCGGAGGGTAAGACTACACTCGTGAACATTGCCCTGGCTAGGATGCTCCAGGCGCACGAGGCTCCTTACCTGGTAGTCATGAGTGGGCCTGTTACGAGTATTCCTCAGGCTAGGACTCTTATAGCCGTGAACAGGCTACCACTAATCCTGGATGAACAGTTTGAGAGCCTAGCCGATTACGCTCAGATGCTTCATGTTGCCGCAGTGGGTTATGGTACTGTTTCAATTCATGCCCCTAAGTATGGGCTCGATGAGCCTGTTAGGTTCCACAACCTACGTGGTGTAGTAGTCTTTACTAACGTGAGTTTTAGGGAGTTTTACAGGAGGGTTTTGTTTAAAGCTGGTGGTGATAGGGCTGTTCAGAGGCGTTTTATTGAGCTTACTTGGTTTGATGAGGTTTTGCCTAAGGATGCCTTTGCTGACCTGCCTGAGGTTAAGCCAGTCTATGGGCTTATCCTGGATGTTGTTAAGAAGCATTGGGGCTACTTGAGGGAGTCTAGTGACCTTGTTAATCTCTCGATAAGGCTTATGGAGGTTCTTGGTGGTGACTACCCGATTTTCAAGCCTATTGCTGATACGACGATTAAGTGGCTCCTTGACTTGGTTAGGGAGAAGGAGGATGAGGTTAAGGGCAGTGCAGAGGAGTTGAGGCTTAGTGATTATGCTAAGCCGTATTGTGGTGGGAGGGTTAGTGTTTTCTGTGAGTTGCGTGCATTGCTTGAGAGGGGTGAGAGGGATGGTGAGGTTGTCTTCAGTGGTGGTAGGGATAACCTCGAGGAGGTTAGGGGCAGGATTGATGAGGTTCTTGGTAAGTACTTTGGGGAGGGTGTTAAGCTCAGTGATATTGCGAATGGTTCTGTAACCGTTAAGGTTAGTGATGATGCCCTTGAGGCTCTTAGAATGCTTAATGCTAAGCTTAATAGTGGTTTAACTAGGGTTCACTTTAAGCCCAGGAGCCTTATCGTCCCAGGCTTCCCGAGGAGTGTCCTAGGGGTATCGAAGACGAATTGTAAGAGTGGTGGCGTGGAGTACTGCTACCCAGTCAGGCTTGACGTGCTCCTAGCCTGGTTGCTTGGCCAGTCTTAAAGG
>Ga0081474_120023_pt1 | contig 17410 bp, 18 predicted proteins | sample OneHunmetagenome_2_FD_70978 | JGI IMG/M metagenome (GOLD analysis project Ga0081474, IMG submission 70978) | Ferrous microbial mat communities from One Hundred Spring Plain, Yellowstone National Park, USA v2 (version 2) | ecosystem: Environmental > Aquatic > Non-marine Saline and Alkaline >... | reverse complement strand
TCTGTAAGCACGCTATGCTTATACTTCTTTAACATATTTATCCAAAATTTGCTCAAACGTACTGCTAGCTTATGGGGGTGAAATAATTGTTTGATAAGAGAATGCTCTCCTCTGAATAGATGTTGATAAAAAGCCTTAAACCTTAAAATAAAAATCACTTAAGAATAAAAGCTGGCTTGAAAGGAAGAGCGTTTTTAGCCCTCTGAGCCTCTTCGCTGCTCGCTTCGGAAACGGTCTTTATGTTTATGGGAACTCCTACTTGTCTTGCAATGTAATCCAAATGTTTTTCATATACCTCTTTTTCTTCAATTTTTCCAATATAATTTTTTAACAAATCCGGCATAGAGACTTTAATCTTCATAAATTTGCTCAGTATATCTTTTCCTACCTTTCCATCAACAAAATTTATTGCATCGTTTTGTGACAGTACAAACACTGATATCTGTGTTGGCTTTTTCTTTACTATTTTAATTACTTCTTTTATGTCCTCTACCAGCCTGTTAACAAGTTCTATTTCAACATCTTTGACTTCTTCATATTGTATTTCAGAAGGCCAGTCTTCAAGAAACACGCTATCCTTTTCACCAACTTTCTTATACATTTCTTCAGCTGTGAATGGAGCAAATGGAGCAAGAATTATTGCCCAGTATTTTATAAAATCTTTCAAGGTCGCATAGTTTATATTTGAATTTACGTATTTTTTATAATCCTTGTACGCATTGTCCATTATGAAGAACGCTTCAGTTACAGAAAGCTTGACGCTCATTTTCTCCATGTTCTCCTGTATGTTCTTTGAAACCTTTGAAGCCCTGTTCAAAAGCCACACATCATAATCATTTTTATCTCTCTTGGATGACGATTTAAGGTCCTGATCTATATCCTGTAGGATCTTCGCAATCCGTTCTTTTATAGACGCCGCGTACTCTCTCTTAAAGTTGGCGTCATCCATGTATTCGGAGCTGCTAAGCAGAGCGATCCTTAATGCGTCAGCCCCAAACTCCCTAATACCTTCTTCAAGAGTTATCACGTTACCCTTAGATTTTGACATTTTTTCTCCTTCAACTCTAAGCATTCCGTTTACAGCTATTGCTTTTGGCCAGTGATTTCTCTCAAAAAGCGCAACATGATGAAATATGAAGAACGTAAGATGATTTGGAACAAGCTCCTTGGCTGATACCCTAAGGTCTACAGGGTACCAGTAAAGGAATTCCTCTCTCATTTCGCGAACCTCATCTTCAGGTATTCCAGTAATGGATGTTATAAACGATGGATCGCCTTTTCCAAAGAACACGTAATCGTATAGCTCTTTTTTTAACTGTTCATGGCTGTATTTTTTAAGTCTGTGCCCAACTGTATAATAGGCCATATATACAGTTGAATCGCTCAGAGTTTCTACAAGCCAGTTTTTATCCCACGGTAAAGGAGTTCCAAGCCCGCTTTGCCTCGCACACGGGTAATCGTTAAGCCAGTCTATGACGTCGAGGAACCATTGTCTGGCTTCTTCAGGGTAGATTCTCATTGTTCGTACGCATTCCCTAGCGGCTTCTTTCCATCCTTCATCTGAATATTTCAAGAACCACTGGTCTTGAAGTATTTTAACGTGGCACCTTGCTGTGCATCTGCATATTACGGGTTCTGGAAGCTCCCACATAGAAGACGCCAATCCCAATTCTTCAAGCTTTTCATAAACGACTTTTCTCGCAGCGTTAACGGAAAGTCCGGCATAACCATCGCAATTTTGTTTTAAAACTCCTTTTCTGAATTCAGCTGAATAAATGTTTTTGGTAGCAACGTCGGCGTTTGGATCGTTCTGGTCTTTTATTTTGAGTTTTTCAACCTCTTCAACAGCAGGAAATTCACCGTAACCTTCAACCTCGATTATGCTTATTGGGTTTATTCCTTGCGCATCCTTATAACCGCTTTTCTGAAGGTCTCTGAGCGCGAGATAATCGTAGGGCGCGTGCGCGGGCACACTATAAACAACAGCGGTTCCTATCTCAGGATCTATAAAGCTTGCAGGAAGGATAGGAATTTCTTTATTAACCAGGGGGGCAATCGCCTTTTTACCTATGAGCTCTTTTCCCTTAATTTCTGAAATTACCTCGACTTCAAAGAGCTGGTCCTTCAACCTTTCAACAGCGCTTTTGCCTATTATCCAAAGTTTGCCGTTTATCCTAACTTTTACGTACGTTAAATCAGGGCTCAACCAGATGTTTGTAACTCCAAAAATCGTTTCTGGCCTGAGCGTTGAAGCAACCAGATAAGATTCTTCATCCTTTAGCTTAAAAAATATAAGCCTGAACTCAACCGGAAAAACGCCTTCTCCCTGAAGTCTATCATGGTCTCCTACTGGAGATTTATCTCTGGGGCACCAGACAACTGGGTGTGAGCCTTTTGTAACATAACCCCTATCTTTTAGCGTTAAAAACTGCCATTCTATAAAACTTGAAAACCTTTTGTCATAAATTGTAGTGACGAATTCCCTTCTCCAGTCTATCCCAAGCCCAAGTTTTTTCATTGCTTCCCTGTTCCTATCTGTGTAGTACCTTGCCATAAACACAGGGTCTTTAAATTTTTCAAGTATTTCCTCAGGTACTTTGTCAATCTCCTTGAACTCTCTGACCATTTTCTCATCACCTTTAGCAAGCCTTTCGGCAGCAGAAACTATTGGCTGTCCTGTCCAGTGCCAGCCCTGAGGATAAAGCACGTTAAAACCGTTAAGTTTCTTGTACTTAGAGTAACTATCAACTCTGGATGCTGTAAACGCGTGTCCAAGATGAAGCGGGCCGTTCATATAGGGTATTGGGAAAGTTACAAACACCTTATCCTTGGATTTATCAACTTCAGCCTTGAATATACCAAGTGCTTCCCATCTTTTAACCCAAGCATCCTCTACGCTATTATTCATCTTTTCGATTTAAGCAGCTGATATTTATAAATATGTCGACCTAAGCTTTTATCTTTAGCTAATTTTATTTTGATATCATTTTAAATTTTTGCTGTAATTTCTATGATGACGCTAGCTTAACGAGTGAATTACCTCAACCTAGCGGTTGGAGCTTCTTGGTCTACCGCCACGTTTTAACGTGAGCTTTACCTTTTAGATCATGATCGTTGTTAACCTTGAGCTAATATGTTATTCCTCAGATTTTATCCTGAAAAGAGTTTCTTTTCTTATGTTTGCATTCTTTTCATCTTTTTACCAAAGACTTGTAAGGACGGGGTACCCATGTGAGCTGCTTATTAATTTATCGGCAATGCTTTTCCTGTATGTTAGCGTTTCAATAGTAACTATTGTGCTGTTTAGAACGATGTCATTTAGCATTTTTAGTCATGGCTTATAGAGCTAGCTAGCGTATCTCTGTCATTTCATGAGGGATATATCACTTACCCATTCGGGGCAATCCCCAGTGTCAAAGCATCAGCTGTTAACGGGTCAGCCCGCAATTAGTTCATCGAGGCCTTACCCCAACCACAACCCTTGCGGTCATGACCCATTAACATTGATATGGCCTGTGCTCTTTAAGCACCCAATAAATTATCCTAAGCATCTTTGCTTTAGAACTTGCTTTAGAACTTCCCTTTTTCTTCTTGGGGTAAGAAGTTGCCAACTGTTCCGTTAGGCTCTTTCCTTATGTTTGCCCACTTAATCTGAGTATCCACCTTAAGTAACTGCTTCCTTGCTTTGTTATCGGTCCATGGTACACTTTATTCCCTGATGAGCGGGTTGATGGAGCTATTGCATATGAAACCAAATGCCCTGAGTCTGGAAACCTGTTAATGTCCCCTATTTCGCTGATTATGAAAAGCGCAGAGTAGAAAGATATTCCTGGAATGCTCATCAAAAGCTTTGCATCTTCATTGTCATTTGCAATCTCCTTTATCTTGTTTGATATTTCATCTATTTCCTTGTTTAACACTTCAAGGACGTTTAGGTAACCGTTTATCTTGTAATCGTTCAGCTCCCTTAATGTTTTAATGTATTCTTTTGTGAAAGGAGTTCCATCAATCTTTATGTTGTACATCAGCAAATGAGCGTGTATTCTGTTCTTTATTATTGACCTAACTCTTACAAGGCTTGCCCTGTGCTATCTTAGCTGCATCAATTCCCTAGAAGGTATGTAGCTTTCCGCTATATATCCTCCCCTTAGCAGGTTTGTAACCGTAAGAGAATCTACCTTATCTGTCTTTACCTTTGATTCAGCTATTGCCTTGGTCTTTAGTGGGTTTGATAAGGTAACGTTGTGCCTTTCAGACAATATCCTTCCCAGTACCATGTTGAAGAGCTCTCTATTACTATGTACGATCCAAATGGTATTGAGTCTGAAAAGTTTCTTAGGCTATCTGGTTCAGACTTTATTTTTACTTCATTTAACACAGTGCCATTTTCATCCATTACAGTTGCATTTATAGTTGCCTTATGAAGATCCAATCCAATCTACATGTGTTTTATGTCAACTGATTTCCTAATATCCTTAATCCTGCTCACATATTACTAGTTCACTGTAAAACTCTGCTATGTACAAAAACCCCACAATTAGAATCATGGTAGATCATCCTTAATCAACAGATATCTTAAGTTCCCCTCGTTCACCAGTTCTTAGGATCGCAACAATCTCCCGCGGCAGATCTATGGCGGCAGCGGAGCTTCTTATTGCCAACGTTCTCTCAGATATAAACTCGCTTTTTCTTATTACTATATCTGTTGGGTGAGACAACGAAAGATCCCTGTGACCATAACCGAAAAAGGAAAAACTAAAACTCCCAACGCTAATCAAGAAATCTATTCTATTATTTTTTCTAATTTTATTCTTTATTTCATCTGGCAGGTCATAAACACTTGCTGAACTATTCACTCCAATTATACAGTCGCCCCTTAAAGTTAGATGGGGTTCCTTAGTTATTTCTAAGGTAGTTTTATGTCGTGCTGTAACATTCGGATGACCTTGAAATTTAACTATATATTCCATTTTTAAGCCTTAAAAAGCAGATCTGTAAGATCTAAAAGCATTTTATTGTATTTATTTTGCGGGAACTCTCTTAAATATTTAAGTGCATCGTTATAACTTTTTTCTACTATTTCATTTAAAGATTTTTGTTCTTCGGGTTTTAGTCTGTTTATAAGCTCATTAAAGAGATGTTTTTTGTCCTTAATATCGTCTTTTATTTGATAAATGATTCCTAAATTTTCTCCAAAATAATAGGCTTTTTCTGTAAATTGTGGTGACTTTGAAAGAAGCGCTCCAAGCTTGGCTGCAGCCCCAAACAACGATGCCGTCTTATAATTTATAACGTGAAGATACTCTTTTAAGCTAACGTTTTCTTTCTTGTTAAAAAGGGCTAACTCTTCTAATTCACCTTCGCTCATTTTTATGCTTGCCTTGGCTAGTGTATTAATAGCCTCGGGTATCTTATATTGATTTATTAAATCTATAATAACTCCAAATATATAATCAGTAACTAAGAGCGCATTATCATATCCATAAATTTTATAAAAAGGAACATGATCTCTTCTAGTTTCTTCTTTATCTATAAAATCGTCGTGAATTAAAGAAAGATTGTGCATGAGCTCAATTGAAAAGCTTGCGTACGAAACATCTAAACCCTCTCCAAGATTTTTGTTAATTAAAACCAGTATAAGAGGTCTAAGCCGTTTTCCGCCACCAACTGCATAATTGATCATTTTAATTAAAAACTCGTTATCATAAGAGTCTAAAACCCTCTTAAATTCGTCATCAAAATTAGGCATAACGTTAGAAATCATCTCGTTAAAAACGGCCTCAATCTGCATGCTTTTGCACCTGATCAAAGAAAGCAAAAACGTATTTTTAAGCATTATAATTATTTTAAATCACAGTTACCTTTATTTGAGTGGTGTTCTTTAAAGTAAGTCTGACATCCTCACCGCCTTAAAAGGCAATGGTTCCGAGGTCTCAGGCGTTACACCCATTTAACGGGTGCTATTGAGCTGTATAAAAAAGAGCGAACATAAAACCTTTATTATTGGTTCTGGCTTAATGGGTTCATCTCCGCCGCAAGCGGCGAAGCTTTCAGCTTTTGCAACTTTTAGCCTAAATTAAATGGGGCGTGCGGCTCGTAGCCCTCCTTCTGTTCAGGCGGGATTTGACTATGCGGCCAACCTAGGTCTCACCCACGGGTGTTTCATAGACCAGTTTTGGCCTTTCTTCGTTTGGGATGGCCGTTTCATCCCTTTACCAGGCGTCCTCCGACAACCGTTGGTTGTCATCAAAGACATCTGCCTGCTGGGTGTCGTTTCTGTTCCAGAGCCGGCGATCTCTCGCCGCGCGTCGCCGCGCCAAACCCCGTGGACGAAGGGAGGAGCTTCCTCAGGTCTCCCCGTAACCCGCCCGGCCGCTCGCCCGTTTTATTTTAAATGACTGGAAAATTATAAACTTGACCAAAATCTTAATACTTATTCCTTGTAAACTACCCCGCCCTTACCAGTAGATCAAAACTTTTGCCTGATTTTTATAACTAATTTGTTATTTTACCAGTTTATGAGCGGCTTTCTTTAAATAAAATAGCTTTGGTAAAGCATGTTAATCAAGCGTGCTGTTTCCCAAAATTCCCTTAATTTTTGTCATCGATTGCAAAGGATGCGGTTACAAACTGATACGTCAATCCCCTTTCTGTTACATTAACTCCTAGACTTTTTGATCACAATGCGCATGTCGTGCTAGTCAGTAGCAACGATTACAGGTTTTTTGGGCATGCCAACATCTTTCATTTTCTTTATAATGGATTAGTTATAATCGCGCCGTATCAGGTCCCTGCCGTTTCAGGTTGTTCCTTACTGTCCACATAGGTTTAAAAAGCATTATCCATAGATTTTTAATATCTAATTAACATATAATGCGCTTTTATTAGATAGCAGGATTGTTTATAGTTTTCATAAACGTTAAAACGCTATCAGCCGCTAAAACGTTTTGATCTACTGGTAAGGGCGGTTAGGAGGTCAGAATAATTAATACCTCAAAGAGGACCAGGGTTGCAATTGTTTAAATATGGACACTTTTTACATTCCCATTTTTTCCCTTCTTGATAAGACTCAGGAGGTGGTGGTGAATTTATAGTTATATAATAGTCAAGCATAACTACTCTTTCATAAAGTTTTTTCATCATTTCATCGTTTTTTATTACTTTAAATACCCTGATATTTCCATCTCTTTTATTCCAATAAAGTAAATATCCGTCATTAAAGTTCAAAGCCTGCATATAGGTATGTAATTGTAAAACATGGCTTTCGTATGGGTTATCAGGAATTTTACTCGCGCTTTTGACTTCTATCAGATATTTTTTACCTTCTAAATCAGCTATTATGACATCTACTCGTCCACTTAACTTTATTTTATTTGTTATTTCAAGATTAATCTTTGCCTCAACACTTTCTACATTGACTTTCTCTCCAAACGCTTTGACAACCAACTCATGAATGCCTTTTCCTGTCATAAAAATAACAAGCTCCTCAGAAGTTACAGACTCTCCAACTGTATAGATGTAATACTGTTTTCTTAAACAAGAACCTATGTATGAAGGATAGTAAACTCCCTTTATAATCTGATGTTCTGATTTCTCCTTTTTCCACAAAGAATCTAAACCGTCTTTTAATATACGCTCAAGCTTTTCTTCTTCAGAATTTTTACTCATTAGATTAAAAAATTATTGTGGTAGGCATTTATAAATGGTGCTTTAAACTTAAAGCTGTTTTTACAAAAAGTTAGATTCTTTCAACAACTTCAGATAAAGCTATATTAAATTAATTATATTTTGTTTGGGTTGAGCAAGGCTATAATAAAAGAAGTCATACTAGAAAATTTTATGAGTTATAAATATGGAAGAATATCATTAAAACCAAGGTTTAATTTTATAACTGGGCCAAACGGCGCAGGAAAAAGCGCTATTCTTCTTGGTATATCTTTGGCTATGGGCCAGCTCTCTACAGAAAGGAGCAGAAAACTTGCTGATCTGGTTAGGAGAGGCGAAGATATAGGCAGAGTTTCACTAGTGCTTAACAACTTAAAAGAAAACGGGAAAAGACCTTTTCCGGCATACAACAAAGATGAAATAATGCTTTCAAGATACTTGCGAAAAGATGGATCTTACTGGTTTGAAATAGATTATAAAGAAGCATCTAGACAGCAGGTTCTTGACCTTCTAAAAAGAGTAGGCATAGATCCGAACAACCTTTTAATAATAATGCCTCAGGGGATGGTTGATGAATTTATTATGATAAAGCCTGAAGATAAGCTTAAAATGGTTGAGGAAGCTCTTGGCATATCCGACATAAGAGAAAATCTCCTAGGTGCAAAAAATCGTTTAAAAAACATAATCGCGGAAGAAAACCAATATCAAGATCTTATAGGAAAGGCTATGGATTCTCTAGAAAAATGGCGTGAAGAATACGATAGACTGGTGATGAGCAGACAGCTTAAACAGAAACTAGAAGAGCTAAACGCAGAATACGCTTGGGCTGAAGTTTTAAAGCTCGAAAGATCAATTAACAATATTAACGAAAAGATAGGCAGGATTAGCGAAGAAATTTCTACGCTTGAGGCTAAAAACAAAGAAACCATGTCAGATTTTGAATCAGATAGAAAGAAGTTCAGCACTATTATTCAAATAATAAAAGAAAGTACAGCAAAAGTATATAAAGGTGATGAAAAATCTGTTGCAATAATTTATGATTCAATTAATGAAATTAACCCTCTTTTGGAAAGCATGCTTGACAAGTACTCAAAGGTAAAGGTAGGAGAATATAGAATAGAATCTTTGCGATCTGATCTTAAGGAACTCACAAAAGAGCTTGACTCTATAAAAAACGAGTTGAACGATGCTTTGAAAAAGACAACAGGTCAGAGGCCAGCATCTATAAGGACAATATCTGAAATAGAAGACGAAATAAAAACTGTTAATGCACAGCTTAAAATCCTTGGCGATATAAATCAAGAAGCAGAAAAGGTATACCTTGAATTTAAGGCTAAAGTGAACGAATACAAGGAAAAGCTCGAAGAAGTAAGAAAAAACAAGGAAAAAACATTAAAAGAAATAGAAAGCAGGTCTGAAGAATGGAAAGAGGTTATAAGGAAGAGGATTTCAGAAATAAACGAAAAGTATAACGAGATAATGTCGAGGATAAACGCATCCGGTAAAGTGATACTCGTTAATGAAAACGATCCAGAAAATGCAGGCCTTAGACTTTATGCAAGCTTTGTAGGAACTGATTTGATTCCATTGGACAGCTTTTCACAAAGCGGTGGTGAGTTAAGCGCAGCTGTTACTGCTTTTCTGATTGCCGTACAGATGTATATAGTTTCTCCATTCAGAGCTCTAGATGAGTTTGATGTTCATTTGGATCCAATAACCAGAGAAAAGTTCATCAAAGCTATATATGAGGTATCACAGGGTAGTGAAACGCAATACCTTATCATAACTCCTAATTTTCCAAGTTTCTATGCACCGGATATAAACTTCATAATAGTTCAGAAAAGCCAAAGCGGAAGCGCGCCTAAGGTGATAGCAAAGTGAACGACAAAGAAGAAGAATTTAAGAAGATAATAGAGCTACCGGAAGCTCTTAGAAAACTTGGCGGGGATCCGTTTGCTGTAAACGTTGAAGAGCTTCTGCAGAAAATAAACGCAAACAGGCTCAAAGACAGGGTTAAATCTTTAAAATATGAATCGCAAGCATTAAATTCAGTATCAATTGTTGTTGAAAAACAGGAAGAATGGGTGCTTGACGCGCTTAAAGGTTTAAAGATAGATCCTCAGCTCATAAAAGAAAAGGTAAAGCAGATGCCTTTTAAAGACCTAGGTCTTATACTTGCAAAGCACACAACAACTGCACTAGGTATCAAAAGAATTAGTCGTGAAAGAATAAAGATGGCGGTTGAATATTTAGGTCTGATAGAACCATGGGGTAAGAAAGCCAGTTTGGGAAGCGTTACAAGACACGAAAATGAATACACACAAAACATAGTTTTTGACAAAAGGTTTGAAGAAGAAGCGATGGAATTTTACGAAAAAAGTTTAAAGGAAGAACTTCAAAAATCTAAAACCTTGCCATATAAGGGCTTTATTGATAAGTTTGACGAAAAACTTAAAGTAGCATTCTATATAGCTTACCTTTCTACTGCAGGTTTCCTTTCAGTTGTAAGAAATCCGCTAACGGGGGAAACTCTTATAACCTCTCCCCGTGGTGGAGAATTTGAAAGCGTGGCGATACCATTTGGCTGAAGAAGAGCTCCAAAAAAAGGCTTTAAAGGCGCTAAGACTTTTGTTGATTGAGACGTCTTCTTTACCGGGTTTAAAGGGGTGGGAGTTAAAGAAGCATCTTGGAAAAGATTATCTTGAAGCAATAAAGGTCGCTTCACTCGAAGCGGACAAATTAGGTATGAAAATAGCAATAGTCCCCGATGATGAAGCGCCCAAGGACTTTGAAAAGGCTAGATTTGTCTTGATGACGAAGGAGCCACTTTCTGAAGCAGATTACAGCAGGTGGCTCCGCATAGAAGAAATAGCTTCGTTAGCAATGATTCTTGTGGAAATTTCGCTGAGGGGAGGATCTGTGCCTCTTGAAGTTATTATAAGGATATTGACAGAAAAGCTTCCTAGATGGAGGGTTAATCAAATAATATCTAAGCTGGAAAGACTTGGATACATTAAAGAAGAGAACGGCGTTGTTTTTGAGGATTGGAGGTCAAAAGTTGAAATAGACGAAACAGGGTTCATAAAAGACATAATACTTTACAAAAGCTGAAAGCTTAGACGTTCACAGTAGATCAAAACTTTTGTCTGACTTTATGATGGATTTGCCAGCTTAACAAGTTTTATGAGCAACTTTTCTTTAACACCGCTTTAAACTGTCAAGCAGGTTAATCAAATATGCTGATTTTCCAAATCCCTTAAATTTAATAGTTAATTGCAAAAGACGCGGTTATATACTGATAAGCCAATCCCCTTTTTTGGTTTTGTTCCCTTAACTCTAGACTTTATGATCATAATACATCGTGACAGTCCATGGCAACTATGACAGGTTTTTGAACGCGCCAGAATTTTTCATTTTTATGCCCATAAATTATCATGTCCCTGCTGCTTCATGTTGTTCCTTATAGCATGTTCGCACAGTTTCAAAAAAGCATTATCCATAGATTTTTCCAAAGCTTCATTAATGTACAATGCGCTTTTATTAGATCGCAGGATTGTTTATGGTTTCCATAAACGGCAAAACGCCATCCTGCACTAAAAAAGTTTTGATCTACTGGTAAGGTCGGGGTTGTTCACAAATCAGTATAAGAAAACGCTGCTCATTTTTAATTCCTTAAAAAACCGTTTATAATTGTACATTATATGTATAATAAAAGATGCCCCTTTATGTAAAAGAGCTTTTTAAGTCATACGGCAGTACGGTAGCGGTTAGAGGAATTAGCTTTACAGCTGAGGAAGGTAAGGTTTTTGGGTTACTTGGCCCCAACGGGGCAGGTAAGACAACGACTTTAAAAATAATTTCAACCGTACTTAGACCAGACTCAGGAAGCGTTTTTCTTAACACAATCGACATAATTAATATGGCAGAATCTGCAAGGGAATTTCTTGCATACGTCCCAGAAGATGCAGGAACATACAGAAATCTGACTGGATATGAACATCTTGAATTTTCTGCTACTGTTTATGCGAGAAACAGAGATGAATATAAAGCGTTCTTAGAAGATGGGATAAGGATAGCAGATCTCGGCGATAAAATATACGAAAAAACAAAATCATACAGTAAAGGTATGAAAAGAAGACTGCAAATAGCAAGAGCTCTTATGGTAAAACCTAAACTTGCGGTCCTAGATGAACCAACAGCAGGAATAGACGTTTTTCACGCAATAAACATCAGAAATTTGATAAAAGATTTCGCTAAAAAGAATTCATCTATTGTGATTGTTTCTTCGCATAACATGTTTGAAGTAGAAAAGCTATGCGATGAAATAGGAATAATCAATGAAGGCGTTTTGCTTAGAACAGGGCCTATAAAAGAAATAAAAGGTGATAATTCTGACCTGGAAGAAGTGTTTATGAAACTCGCTAAAGGGGGTCAGATTGATAAGAGCGTAAGGTGAACCAAGAAAATGAAAAGAAAGATCACTGCCCTCATAAAAAAAGACCTTTTGGATGTTCTTCGAGATCCAAAGGTTTATATAGGATTTTTGCTTCCTTTGGCAATATTTGCGGCTTTTGGTTTTATATCTGCAGTTACAGCACCTCCCTCTTCTGTTCCCTTGAACGTTTATGTAAGCAAAAACTGGAGCCTTTTTGATAGCTATCTTTACAGCCAGGGCGTTACGATTACAAATCAACCTTATAATTCTGACGCAATAATAAAATTTTATAACAGCAGCAACTTTATAACTTTTAATGTAACGTTCAAGATGAAAGATATAAACCAAATATATTATGCAAAAGCAGAAGCGCTGAACTATATTCTAAACGGTTTTCAGTCATATTACAGGAATTATCTGTTAGAAAAAATTGGCGTAGTTAACTACAAAGTTATATCAAACCCTGTAAATTACTCCTTTATAACAAACATAAATAACGTAACTTATTCCTTGAATCCGCTTTATATATTTGAAATGACACAGATTGAAGAATTTGTTGCCCCTACCATTTTGTTTGCGCTTTGCATAGGGATGTCTGAAATGGCTGCAACTCTCATAACAGTTGAGCAGGAAGAAAAAACGTTTGAAGTGTTATTGAGTATGCCACTAAAAAGGTATTATATTTTAACGTCCAAAATAATATCCTCATTTGTAATATCAATTCTAAGTTCAATGTTTTATCTAGTAGGTTTGATTATATTTTCTAATGAATATTTAAGCCTGCTAGGAGGAGTAAAAACAGGGCCTGTCTTTTCTGTAAATGGTTTAATTCTTTTGATCTTCATAGTGCTTTTGATAATAAGCACAATTTTTTCGAGCTCGCTCGGAATATTAATAGGCCTTTTAAGCAAAGATTTGAGGATAGCGAACGTTTACCTTGGGATAATAACAGTTCCTATCCTTATACCGACTCTTTTCTTTATAGCTGGAGGTTCGCTTAGTTATGTAAGTGGACCTTTTAAGGTACTTTTGCTTTTGTTACCTCCAACATACGCTATAGAAATCACTAGAGCTTTTATAACAAGGTACTTAACAGGCTACTGGATTTTGGGCATAGTTATAGGGCTTGCAGAAACAGCCTTTATCCTTTACATTGCATCTTTAATAATAAATGGAACAAATCTGAAGTTAAAAATAAGGAAAGAAGTTAAAAACTATCAAGGACGCTAATAAAGCTAAAAACAGTAAATCTACTAATCTATAATAAGGTATTTTTGAAGGTTCGCATTCTAGAGTAAAACTAGGTACCCCCTTAGTTTCGAGCGCAAGCGACGTTACAAACGCCTTTTTTACAGAGCTGTATATAAGGGCTTTTAGTAAAATGTATGGCTTGTAAAAGCTCTTAATATTTTTTGGTTTTCTGACCTTACTTACTGAGTATATGGTTTTTGTCATATCAATCATTTCCGGCAGTAGCCTGAAAGTCATCACGGCTCCGAGAGCAATGGTGGTTGGTATGCCAATTTTTTTAAAAATCTTAATAACAGACGTAGGGCTCAAATTTTTTGAAAAGGAAAAAGCTAAGAATAAAGTTAAAAGAAGCTTGGCAGAAGATATAAGCCCCCATGTTATCCCTTGGTATGTAATTGCAATGCCTTTATCTTCCGTTAAAAAATCAATCACTGAGTTATAATTTGGTCTTATTATCCAGAAAATGATGTTCGTTTTTTGTCCAGAATAAAAGCCCCAGTAGAAAAATGATTGTGAAAGCACAAACCCAAAAATTATCCACAGGCTGAACTTAATAACGTACAGCATCTGGTTTTTATAATTTATATAGCCGTAAATTAATGATAATAAAAGCCCTGCCGTAAGTATATAAATATTAAACGATGTTAATGCCAATATCGAGCCTGTGAATAGAACTAAGAACGAAGTTAAAGTTTGATAATTTTTATGACTCATACACTTCACCATCATGAAATTGATAAACCCTGTCAGAAACAATCCTAGCAAATTCTTCTTCTTGTGTTATGATTATTGCGGAAGAACCAAAATCCTTGATGTATTTTAAAACATTAACCAATGTTGATAAACCATACTGATCCTGACCTTCTGTTGGTTCATCCAGTATATAAAGCTCCGGATCTTTTGCGAGCGCTGACGCAAGAGCTAGCCTAACCCTTTCGCCTCGAGAAAGTGAATGTGGCAACCTTTCTCTTTTATTCTCAAGCCCAAAAAAATTTATGCTCTCATCTGCTATTTTTTCATCTCTGCTCTCATAAAGCACTTCAGACACAACACTATCCTGCAGGAACTGCAATTCTGGGGTCTGTAGCATGAAGCCTTTTGTCTTCGCCTTTACAGAAATTCCCTTTGATGAAAGTAGGCCGATAGTCAGTTTAGCCATTGTTGACTTGCCAGAACCGTTAGGCCCAACGAAGGAAACCACTTCACCAGAATTAATTTCAATGTTTACGTTTTTAAGCGCTTGATTGCCTTGTTCATAAACGTAACTGAGGTTTGTGGCCTTAACAAGTTTGTTTTGTACGTTTTTCTTAAACAAATTAATTTTTGGTTCAGGCGCTCTCTTTTTTTCTGAATAAAACTCCAAGGTAGTGTTTGTTATGTTCTTCAAGTACTCTATTCTATGTTCAGCAATTATCACTGTTACATTTTTTTCTCGCAAAAGTTTGAGCTGTTCTATGAACTTTTTTCTGGATTCATGATCTAGATTTGACAATGGTTCATCAAAAAGCACAATTCTATATCTACCAAGCAGAGCAAACCCAATAGCCGCTTTCTGAGCCTCGCCGCCGCTCAATGTGAACACGTCTCTGTGTAAAATTTTTTCTAGACCTAACTCTTTTACAATTTCATTAAAAAGTTCTAAATCAGGATTTTTCCATGAAAGCTCCGTACAAACGTCATAACCAATGAAAGAGTTAATTGGCTCCTGTGGTACATAGTAAATCAGCCCTTTTTTAAGGGCTTCCTCAGGCCTTATTCCATCAACCAGAATTTTTCCGTTCACTTTAGCTTCAACATATTTGCCAACAAACCCTAAAATAGAATATAAAAGTGAAGTTTTACCGGAACCTGTGGCTCCACTTACTAATCCTATTTCTCCTTCACCAACTTCCCAGTTAACGTTCTCAAAAACAACCTTTCCATCATAACTCATAGAAAGGTCCTTAATCGATATCATATAAAAAGCGTTAAGAATAGAAAGATATAAATATTTGGATGGATTAACCATCCAACATGAGAAACTCATTATTAGCGAGCGTTTTATCTGTAATCATAATAGCTGTTCTTTCATTATTATTGTATATATCATTTGAAATTTATGCCTACAGCAAGATGTTTAGCGAGATCATAACTCTCATCGAGTCATTGGTCATAATCTTGGTTGGTTTAGCTTTGATAAACAAAAGGTTAAAAGAAGCCGTCAGTCCAAAGAACCTCGCTTTATCTATAACATTCGGTGTGCTGCTTTATGCCGCTCAATGGGCTATAGCATATATACCTGCTTTTGTGTGGTATACACCGCCTTTTAGTTATTTTGCAACTGCCCTTTTTGTGTATTTGCCAGAAGGCATAATCGTATCGGTCCTTCTTGTGCTTACTGAAAGCGTATATGGATCACTTTTTACGATGATTATACCATTTTACATCATATCTATGATATCTTTTTTCAACCCGGTATGGACTCCGTTTTACTTTAGCATGGCGTCTTTAGCAGAGATCGTAATTTTTGCAGGAAAAAGGGAATACATGACTGCAGCGCTTGCATCTATAGTTTTTAGTGCTACTGACGCATTTCTGGCATCTCAGTTTATGCTTTTTAATTTCGGTGTCTACCAGCCTCCAGTTATACAGCTTTCTTCTGTTTTTATCGACATTATATTCTCTATTTTTGGAGCTTTCCTTGGACTTGCAATAGGGAAAAAGGCTAAAACAGCCTGGAGACCTTAGTTATTTTTTAAGAGATAAGCCAATGTATACTAGAAACGCAACAGTTATTCCTATGGCTGCAGGGACAAGAACTCTATTAATCAAATTTATAGCGTGTTCCCAGTTGTTTCCAAGCATTATTCCTATATAAATCAGGATTATACTCCATAAAAAAGAACCTAGAAAGGTAAATAGGAGAAATTTTATAACGTTCATTTTAAAAGCACCCGCAGGAAACGATATTAAAGTACGCATGCCAGGGAGCATTCGCGTAAAAAAGACAGCGTAAGCCCCATACATTTTAAACCATTCTACTGCTTTATTAAGGCTATTTTTGTTTACTAAATGTCTGTTTTCGATGCTTTCTATGCCTATCCATAAACCTATATAATAATCCAGTATTGAACCGATGATAGAACCAGCGTTTGCGGCCGCCAGCACCAAGAAAAAGTTAAGCTCGCCGAGGGAAACCAAATATCCCGCTAAAGGTAATATTACTTCAGAAGGTATAGGTAACGATGAACTTTCAAGCGTCATAAGAAAAAATATTACTAATACCCCTCCCTTTGTAACTGCATTTGCTGTCCATACCGGTATCGCAACTATCAAGCTATGGAAGGGTGCATAACCAATTTTTCCTTCACCATAAAACATATATGAAATGATGAATGCTATAATTCCTGCTACTGAACTTATTAGTTTTTTGTTCGACATTTTACGCTGGTTTTTCTTCTAATGATTCTTTTATAGCTTCATTTATCTGATCTGCCATATAGTGATCTAAAAGTTTAAAATTGATTTTTTTGACTTCAGACACTTTTTTTAATGCTTCTACAACATCGTTTGCTAGCTGGTAAGCTAGCATTGCTGGACATGCAGGCGTAGTCATTCTAACTTCTATGTTAACAGTGCCGTCATCGCTAAGCTCCAGTTTTTGCACTAAGTTTAAGTCTAATATAGAAACTCCGACCTCAGGATCAATTACGTAAGAAAGGTTTTCCCAGATTTGATCTAAGACCTTTTCTTTGTCCATTGAACAATTATAAAGCATGAGATTATTATTTCTTTCTTTATAATCTTTAATACCAAAAAAGGGTTTCAAATTATATTTTTCGCTTTTAAATAAGCAAAATAATTTTAGAGAGCAAAACAGCATAGAAGGGTTTCGCTCTACGTAGGTGCACGTAGGTACGCATCAGCATACCTATCGTACGCGTAGAGCTTGGGCTTCACAACTTCATGCAACCCCCTCACGAGTTCATCGGGAGTCTTCCGCTCCGCCCCTGTCAGGACGCACCCACCCAGTAGGGATGGCAGGACTGCATGATCCCACCACTCCTTCTGGGAAGCGCC
>Ga0081474_123984_pt1 | contig 17461 bp, 16 predicted proteins | sample OneHunmetagenome_2_FD_70978 | JGI IMG/M metagenome (GOLD analysis project Ga0081474, IMG submission 70978) | Ferrous microbial mat communities from One Hundred Spring Plain, Yellowstone National Park, USA v2 (version 2) | ecosystem: Environmental > Aquatic > Non-marine Saline and Alkaline >... | reverse complement strand
GTCGCTTGAAGACCTCCACTGCGTCGGGTGTTCCCTTGACTGGACCCTGTCTGGCCACGTGCAAGGCGTCATAGACCTTGCCCGTTCTCCTCCCCTTGACCCTCTCGGCCACCTCCCCGTCTACCCCAGCAGGTGGCTCCAGGGCGATGCAGGTTATCCCAAACCTGTCCTGGAGTTCCCTCCTCAGGGGTTCCCCAACGCACACGTTTTGAGAACTCTTCCTCAGATGTCTGTAGTGGGACTGGAGGTTCATGAGCCAGACTGCTGCCTCCACGAAATTGGAGTTCCTGGCCAACTTCATGTAGAAACGTGACAGGGGGAACTCGATGTATGGAACTGCGAATATTAAGTTCACCGACTTTCGGGTCCTGAATCCAGTGACGAAGTCGTAACTTGAGGACCGTTGCCTCAGGAGTAGCCTCAATAGGGTGTTACGGAATAGGTAAGCGAAAGCCCTGCCCCAAATCCCCTTCCTGAAGGGCAATTCCACCACCTCATACCCTCCCACGGCAGTCCTCAGCTCGGGGAAGGAACCCAGGAGACCCCTATCCCCCTTGAACAGCACCTCTAGGACGTCTACGGTCATTCCGTTGGCCCTAGACCTCTTTACGACCTCCACCAAGGTGGTGGTGGCCCCTGAGAGTGTGGGGTCGCTGAAGTTCACCAGGAGTAGCCTAATCACTGCCCCACCCCTCCGAAGCGTAGGAAGCTGAAATCGCCCTCAACGAAGGAGTGGGGGATCTCATGGAATTCCCTCATAGCCTAGCCCACCTTCAGTGGGATCTGGGTGAAGACGTTGGAGTAGAGGAACTTGTCCTCAGCTAAGTCGTAGCGATAGAGCGAGACCCTGAGTTTGTAGTCACCGGGTTCTCCAACGGAGAAGTTCAAGGGTATCTTCCACTCGCCGTTCTGATCCACTAAGGCATAGCGTACCTCCAACGTGGAGTTGAAGGACCCGTTGATCAATTGCGCCACCACCTCGTAGAGCATGGGCTTCCCCTCGTGGTTCTCTATATAGATATAGATCGAGGCGTTCTGCCCCCTGGCCAGGAAATAGGGATAATCCCCCAGAGTCCCCTGCCCGTTCAGGAGGAGCATGGTGGAGAAGGGTTCCTTCCCGTACTCAGAGAGATACGAGTAGCCAAAGTAACTCAGGGCTGCCAGGATCGTTAGCCCCAGGACGATCCCTGCGAATAGCGTTCCCTCATCTCCGCGTCTCTCCCCCCTAATCCTCCTACGCCTGTTCAGTTTGAACCAAAGGGAGTTGTAGGTCCTAACCACGTGGGGGTTGAAGAGGTAGAACACTAGGAAGAGGACCAGCGGGATCGAAAGGGAGATCGCCAGGATCTCCAACTGCTCCCTTTGAACTCCCTGGGAGTAGGTGAGGTAGAGCCTCTTATACTCCGCGATCATTTGGGTGGTATTGTAGTCCACAGTCTCACTCCCCATCTCTTCGCACTAAACCCAAGGAGAAGCCCAGGAGGGAGAGGTAGATGAGGAGGGGAGCCCCTAGGAGATACTTGGATAGCTTGTATTGTCGGCACGTCTCTCTCTGAACCTTCACCAGGAGCCCAGTGTACCCCAGGACTGCCAGGAGTGGAATGAAGGCGTAGAGGTGAAACAACGCCAGTGCTCCCACCGCTGCTAAGGATCCCCAGAGGAGCCCCAACCTGACGGCTGAGTCCACTAAACTCCTCCTCTCACCCGTCAACGCGTAGTATGTCCTGGCCCCCACTGCGGCTTCAGCGTTCTGCCTCAAGTAGGAGACCAGGGAAGCCCTGTGGTAATGGTAGACGAAATCGATTTGATTGACCACGGAGGAGTAGCCCGATCTCCTCAACCTGTATAGAAGCTCGTCCTCCTGCATGTAATTCATGGCCTGGTTAAACCCCCCCACCTTCAGGACTGCCTCCCGCCTGTAGACTGCACCGTTGGCCGTAGTCGAGCCCTTGCACAGGAAAGTGTCTATGGACTTTTGGAGGAAACTGGAGTCAGGAGGGGCGAAGACCTTGGTGAAGACCACGCCTACCTGAGGGTCCCTCTCCATCACCTCAACGACCCTCTTGATCCAAGTAGGGGTTGCCACGGTGGCATCGCTGTCCAGGAAGGCCACGTATTTCCCCCTGCTCTCCTGGATGCCCCTGTTGTATGCGACTCCCCTGCCCCTCCTGGGTTCCACCACTACACGGAGGTGGTAGTAGGCCTGGAACTCCTCAACGATCCTCAGGGTTTCGTCCTCCGATAGACCGTCCACCACTACCACCTCGAAGTTGTGGTAGTCCAAGGAGCGAAGGGATTCCATTGTCCTCCTCACTGTCCTAGCTGAGTTCAAGGTGGGGACCACTATTGACACTAGGGGTTCTTCCACTTGAGCAAATGGAAGAGCCGGGTAAAAAGCGTTACAGTAACAGAACGCCTGTGGAGTCCCGGGCAATGCTGAGCCGCTTCCATTGATCACTTTTGTGGTTTCACCCTTTATCCCACGCTTTCATTCCGCCTATTTCACATTCGATCGTGATCGGGTGCAGGGTCTCGCTCTCAGACACTCAACCCATCTCGACAATAGGTGGGTCATAGGGCTCCTTGGAGCTGCGCGGAGTTCACACCTCTTTTCCTATCCCTTTGGGTCCTATCCCTTTGGGCAGGGTACACATCAGGTGAGGAATCGCCTTTCTACTCTCTAAAATCGATGCAAACACTACATGTGTTTCTATTAAGTGGAAAAAGAATTCAGTCCTTAGAGGAAAAGATTTTATCCGCGGTTTCCCATGGGAGTGCGTGAAGTCTCGAATTAGGAGGTTGAGCTGTTACGCTCACCTCTTCAGAAACTGGCCCATGGTCCTCTACCAGAAAGCCCGAGGGAGGAAACTCATTTCCGTGACCCTCAGGGACGGAAGTAAGGGTGTTTGCAGCCCCGATTGTGTAGCTAAACTAGTGGACCTTGAGGACAAAATGAACCTACAAGTGTGGACGGACCTTCACTTCAGGGGGGACTCCCTCTACGTAAGGGATTACGAGGTGAGGGAGTGGGACTACAACAGGGACTGGGGGATCGTATTCTCCTTAGCCGGGTGGAAAAAGGAGGGTTCAATATGGACAAGCGAGAGGCATGGAGTCAAGTTCCCCGCCATCACCATGTCCCTCTTCGAGACTTTCGAGTTGGGGGAGTATGGGGAGTTCCCCTTGAGGGGAAAGGAGGTAGTGGACGTAGGGGCGAACATGGGGGATACAGCGGTATTCTTCGCCTCCAGAGGGGCCTCTAAGGTGATCGCATATGAGCCGATCCCTAAGGTCTACCAGCTAGCCTTAGAGAGCGTGAGGCTCAACGGTTATGAGGGGAGAGTCCAGGTTCACAACTGCGCAATTGGATCCAAGGAGGGAGAGGTGGAGGTGCCGGCGAATCTGAGTCTCGAGGAAAGCCTGAGTTTCACCAGCTTGGCAGAAGGAGGGAAGAGGAGGGTAAGGGTTCCCTTGGTCACCTTGGGCCACGCCATGGCGAGAATCAGTGAGCCCTATCTACTCAAGATGGACTGTGAAGGGTGCGAGTATGATGTGATCCTGAACTCCCCAGGCTATGTGGGTGAGTTCCAGACAGCGTTAATAGAGCACCACGCTGTGATCACAGGGATAAACGTCTCCGTCGTGCTGGAGAAGCTCCGTGAACTTGGATTCAACTGTGACTTAGTGGACTCCCAGTTTACGGGATATCCAAGGAACATGACTGGACTCCTAGTGTGCGAAAAGAGGAGGTAATCACTGCGAGGATGGTTCAGGTTCCCAAGGCCTCCTTTCTCCAGATCGCGTATAGTATCGCTTGGGACGGATCCTTTGCCAAGTCCATGAAAATGTTACGTTCACTCTGAAATCTTACCAAGGACGAGTTCTTAACCCAGCTCCACCCGAAAGGGTCAGGGGGCGTGAGCCCAGTCTCATGACCCACTGCGAGTGGTCGGGGGCTAGGCCTCTACGCTCGATCCCAATCGAAGTGGATGAAGGTTAGGGGCATACGGAAAGACACTTAAACATGTGGATTTCAATATCTCGTATGTTAAATAGGAGAGCTGCAGGTTACGCGTTCGCCGCATTGGGTCCAACTCTCAGCGCCTTTTACGTCTACGGTCTCTTCTTCTCCAATATGTCAGAGTTCCTCATTAAGGTCACTACAATTTCCATAATATTACTCGTTTCGACCTTGATCTCGTGGCTCGGCTACGCCCTGATCAGATCTCCTTCCCCCAAGGAACTGAAGGAGATCGAGAGGGAGATCGACGAGTTGCGGAGACGGATCGGATACTCCCAGTGAGTCTAATGAAACGGCCTTTCCGGACATCCAGTCATGATCGACCAGGATAAGGAGACGGGGGGGCGGGCTCCTGTAGCTGGAAAAGCTTTAAGCTGTGAGAAGCTACCCAACACACGTGAGAGTTAGTCTACTGACCGAGACCGATCAAAGGGGAACCTACGCCACGTCCCTGTTGATGTATGAGAAGCTGAAGTCCAGGGGAGTAGAAGTGGAATTCTACACCACTTTCCAGTCCCCATACAGGGTGCTACCCCCTCCACCTAAAAGTAGGATCCTAGGAGAGGAGAGCACCATGAACACAGCGACCTACTCGAACAGAATACTCGACCTGATCTCCCCGGAGAGGGGGTCAGTGCTCCACCTTATGAATGCGTGGCACGGAATAATACCCCTGGCTGAGAGGCGAGGGATCAGGACTGTCATAAACGTGCAGTACTGGTGGCCCACCTGTTACTTCAACTCCATGGACAGGCCTGACTGTGACTGTATGAACTTCCTCAAGGTCTCCAGATGCATAGCCCAGAGGAAGGGAAAGCTGAGAGGAATCACGTCCCCTGCAGAGACCCTCTATGCCCTGAGGAAGCTGAGGAAGATCAGGAGTAACCTCTCAGAGGCCTCAGCGGTGATCGCGGTGAGTAGGGTGGTGAAGGAAGTGCTCGTGGAAAGGGGAGTGCCGGAGGAGAAGATAAGGGTCATGAACGTGAACGCCCTGAACTTCGACATACCCTATGCACCCTACGAGCCAGGTAACGGCTTCACCTTCGCTTACCTCAGTTACCCGGATAGGGAGAAGGGAGTTTTCCAGCTCTTGGAAGCCTTCTCCCTAGCCCTGAAGAGGAACCCAGGGTTGAACCTCAAGGTCTTGGGAGGACTTGAGTCACCCCAGGTAGTGGAAACGGTTGAAAGACTTGGAATCGAGGATCGGGTTAAGATGACCAGGAGGGTCCCCTACGTAGAGTACGTCAAGAGGTTGGGGGAGTTCCTCAGGGACGTGGATGTGGTTGTTGTGCCCAGCCTCTACCTGGACACGTGGGGTAGGGTGGTGACGGAATCCATGCTCGCGGGCAGAGCAGTAGTGGTGACCAAGGGAAATGGGGGGTTAGTGGAACAGGTGTCTGACGGAGTGGATGGTTTCCACGTGAATGTCTACGACTTGAGGGATTTCAGCGACTCACTATACAGGATCTCGCTCATGTCCCAGGAGGAGGTAAGGAAAATGGGAGAAACTGCGAGGAGGAACGCCCTGATCAGGTTCGATAACGAGAGGCTGATGAACCAACTGGTGGAGCTCTACAGGTCCATTTCGGGGAGCTGACCTTGCCCGTGAAGGAGATCTCCGTGATCCTCCTGGAGGCTCAAGTACTAGGAGGGATACAGCTCATGACTGCTGACACCATATCCGCTTTGGCCAGGCACGGATACAGGGTGACCCTGGTCACTTCTCGTCTGTCCAAGGCTTTCCTGGACTACGTCAGGAATTACGGCTCCTCCGAGTTCAGAGTGGAGAAACTACCGTACTTCACCCCTAACTCGACGCTGAACATGGCGATCGCCAGGTTCCTACGAAGTAAGAAGGCCAGGGGCCTCAGTGTTAACATGCACGGCGACCTTCAGCCCATTCCAGCCGACGTGGTCTACTTCCACCAATTCAATGTGGACTACAGGGCCCGATCCCCACTGGCCCTAACTCCAGTGATTCAGGTGGAGTTGAGGAGGAAGTTCATGGAGGAGATCAGGGACTCCGTGGTGTTGGTGAACAGCAGCTGGACCATGAGTGAGGCCCTATACTTCTGGGGCATAAGGGCTAGGATCCTGTATCCCCCGGTCCACTTGGAGAGAATAGGGGAGTTGAAGTTGGAGGGAAGAGAGGACAGGGTGATCACGATCTCCAGGTTCTCCAGGGATAGGGGGTTGGAGTATGCTGTGGAGGCGGCTGGACAATTGGGTTTCCAGTTCGTGATAGCTGGATACGTCCAGGACCCATATTACTTCAGGGAGCTGCTCTCCATGAAGGGGAAAAACGTCATATTGATCCCCAACCTGGACGAAGGGATCAAGTCCTCACTCCTCTCTACCTCAAAGGTCTACTACAATCCCACTCCCTACGTGGAGGGCTTCGGGACTGCGGTAGTCGAGGGGATGGCGGCTGGACTAATACCAGTGACCAGGGATGTGGGTGGAGTGGTGGACTTCGCTCCTGAGAGGTTCAGGTTCCACCTCTTCCCGGAGAGCGTAGAGAGGATTCAGGAGGCTGTGAATTCGTGGAATGGGAGTGAGGCTGAGAAGATGCGGAGGATTGCTCAGAGGTTCTCCATGGAGAGATATGAGGCTGAACTCCTGGAGTTGATTGAAGGGCTCACCTGAGGCATGAAACCTTATAGCCCTGGGTTTCGACTCTAACCCCAATGAACGTCAAAGTGATCATGCCTCCCCTTGTTTTCAGTAGTGAGGCCTTGGTGGCCCTCTCCTTCATTAAGGCCCTTAGGGAACTCGGAGTAGATGGGATCTCATGTGTATACGAGAAGGAACCAGATTCCCACTACATCTCCAAGATGTCCACTGAATTGGTGAGGCCCCTGTCCCAGACAAGGACGGTCAGGGGTTTCATGATCAAGGGACCCCTGATCTCCAGCGCACTGAATTACGTCTCCCTAAAAAGCCTCTCCCCTGGGTCAGATCTGCTGATCAACCTATACTTCAGGGAGTACCCCTTAGGCTTGGACTTGGCCTACATCCTCTACCCACACCCCATCCTCCACAAAACGAATAGGGTCAGGCAGAGCTATAGGGGCGTTAAGCGGCCTTACTTCGCCCTAACCTACAGGTTGATCAGGCGGCTGGCCAAGTCCAAGAGGCCCCTCTGCAGCTCAGAGTACATAAGGGAAGTCCTTCAGGAGACACATGGGATGAACTGTGAGGTCCTTCATCCGCCCGTGATCCCCCCTCCAGGGTTGAAACCAAAACCTAAGAGGAAACTGGTCATAGGCGTGGGTAAGTACTTGGAGTTGAAGCGATGGGAGGATTTCATCCAAGTGGCGAAATTGGTCAAGGAGAGGGATCGGGAGGGGGAGTTCAAGGTGATAGGAGGATTCAGGGCAGCCGATTCTTCCCCTGGATACTTCGAGAGGCTCAAGAGGGAGGCCGAGGGGGTGGTGGAGCTCATGACAGACGTGGGGGAGGAGGAGAAGTGGGACCTCCTGTTTCAGGCCAGAGTCATACTGCACTGTCAAAGGCTTGACAACTTCGGCCTAGGCGTAGCTGAGGCCATGTATGCCGGATCGGTGCCAGTAGTCTACAGATCCACCGGACCATGGAGCGATAACCTGCAGCAGGGTAAGTATGGACTGAGCTTCCTCACCTTTGAGGAGGCCAGGGACTGGGTGCTTAAACTAATGGAGGACCAGGATTTCTTCTCTGAGAGGAGCGAGATAGCGAGGAGCAAGGCGTCCCAGTTCACCTACTACAACTTCAAGGAGAGAGTAAAGGAGGCATTGGAGGTTCTAGTTTAACCTTTGGGGATTAAGGGGGCGAAAGTCCCCTTCCTAGGGGACGGATGACCTCCTTATAGATATATTTTATAGTTGTAAACAAAATACATATATAGGCCTCGCCTGAAAGAGCTGGGTCGTACCCCCGGGACTGGGGGAACTTATGCCTGTGGAGAGCAGACCCTCCGTAACCCCTCTTCCACACGGGGCATTACAGAACGGTTCCATTCGGTGGAAACTGCGCCGTGGGTAAAGGGGGATCGAGGTCGCTCCGAGAAGCGGGAGATCGCGAGGTGGGGATGCCCCGTCCGCAAAGGCGGGGTAGTTCACTGCCCCTTCTCCTCTTCTGTAATTAGTCGGTGGGGCGATATAGAGTAACTCTTTAAGAGAGCCAGAAACACTCCTTGGGAAGGAACAGAAGAAACACTGTTTAGGTCTAGACCTCTCTTCAGCTATCCCAGCTCCTGGAGGCATTGTAGTCACAGGGGAGTCCTTGCGCTTGCCCAGATCAATTCACCAGGAGTTCCTTCCTAATACTCCTGGTGGGACAGCAATTTTTAATAAAGCCAGAGCGTAAGTTGGGTCGCATGAAATCTAAATCCCCATTGATGAAGGGCATGACAGTGGAGGAGGCTGTTCACGTGTTGAGACAACAGGACTACAGCCTGGACGAGGCTGTGGAGCTCGTGAGGAGGAAGTATGAAGTGGGCGGAGTCTCCACATCCTTCGTAATGACCCAGTTAACCTCCTCGATCCTGCTCCTCTCCCTGTGGTCCCAGTGGATTGGGGTGGAGGCCGTGAGGGTGATCCTAGGGATCCCATACTCTACTTTCCTCGTTGGATATAACCTCCTTCTACTCCTGTATGGGAGGGCGTTGCAGGAGACCTCGGGGCTGGAGAGGATGGGGATCTCACTGGGACTGAGCTTCACTGTAATTTCCGTAGTGGGCCTGGTCCTGGACTCCTTTTCCTCGGTCTCCCTTACCCACATACTGTTAGTCCTGGTCTCCTTCACGGAGGGGGTCTCTGTGGTGAATTTCCTGGTGGAGAGGAGGAGGAATGGGGATTAACTCCCTCCCACTGGCGTTGGCCGCGGGGTACACAGTCACAGCTTTCGCCCTGGCTTCCATGGGGATCAACGACATAAGGGCTTACGTGGTGATATTCACCTTGGTGAGCCTTCTAATGGAGGCGGCCTTCCACCCTATTCCCAAACCAGCGTCTTTCTTCATCATTTCAGTGAACCTGGTGTGGATCTCGTGGGACATTTACTACCTGATGCAAGCCCTGGGCTTGATCAGCGGATAGGTGGGGAACTTGGGGCGTAAGAGGTCGGAGATCTCCTTGGGGCTACTCCTCCTGGTATCGGTGGAGTTGACAGTCTACACCGTGATCTCAGTCTCGATCCCCCAATACGATATCCTCAGGTACCCACTGGGCTTGATCCAGCAGCTCCCTCCGGTTTACTGGTCAGCGGAGATCTCTTCAGTGCTCACAGTGCTCCTGGCCTCAGCCTTTCATGGGCGGTTGAGCGAGAGGTTCTACGGTTACGTCATTGGAATGGGTTATGCACTCATGGTTTTCAACAGCTTCTTCGTGTTCTACTTCGTGAACCCTGTTTTCATCCTCTCCAGGGATGAGCTGGGACACGCCGCTGAGGTCTTCACCCTACTCACCAACCACAACACAGTTGCAGTCAAGGGGATATATGAGGCCGATTACCCTCTCGCCTACCTTTACGGCGCTTTCTCCTACGCCGCCTCGGGCCTCAACCCCACCTTTTACTTCCTTTACTTCTCCCCCATGTTCTACACGATCTTCCAGGTGCTCTGCGTCTACGCCTTCATAAGGCTTTTCCTCAGGTCGCCTTACTCAGAGGTGGGAGCGGTGATCTACGCCTTCTCCTCGATCCCTTTCTACGCCTCGGAGTGGTCCCCTCAGCTGATGTCCTACAACCTCCTCTTCCCCATCTTCCTGCTCATGGGCATGATAGTGAAGAAGGGAGGGGTGAAGTTCCTACCCCTGTTGATGGTCTTCTCAACCCTCACCGGACTCACCGACATAGCCACTTTCACCACGTCCGTGATCGCCTCATTGGCCCTAATTCCATCCATGAGGGGATTGAGGGCGTTGAAGTCCCACAGGCTCTTCGGCTACACAGCCTTCACTGCTTCCACAGCATATCTATACTGGGTCCTGTTCAACCCAGCAGCTGCTGGGGCCATAGCCGGTGATCTCAACCTGGTGAGTCAATTCCTCAACTTCCTCAGGTACGCCTTCCTCCCCCAGACTCCCTCCAACCTTAACTTACCATCGTCCCAGCTGATCTCCACCTTCCTTCCACCCTCTCCATATCACTTCTACAGCGTTGCCAGTAAGCTGTTGGAGGGGGGAATCTTCCTCCTCCTGTCCCTTGCGTCCTTCGCGTTTCTGGCGTGGAGGGGTAAGGCCAACGGGGACCTGAGGCTCCTCATGATCGTCGGTTCCACGCTCCTTGTAGCTCAAGGCGCGGTGGGGTTGGTGAATAATGTGAGCAACGTCCTCACCAGGATGATCCCGCAGGTCATGGTTTTCTACACGGTGATCATACTCCAATTCCTGGATCACGCCAATGCCTTGAACAGTAGGGCGATCAAGGCGTTTCTACTCGCAGGACTCACGCTCAATGTGCCCCTCTCGATCCTCGGATATACCACCATAGCCACTACCGAACACTCGTCCCCCGCTGCCTTCTACGCTGGGGAAGTCTTGGGGAGATACGGGATCTCATCGATCTCCACATACGACTTCTACTCCACCCTCTACGAGTATGATGGTAACCTCACGCCGTCCCTGGGGCTAACCAGCAACCACCTGGAGTTCGCTGGACCATACGTCCAAGTCCTCTCGATCTACTTCAATGGCCCCAACCTGAAGGGGTATGACCGTTACTATAACTCGATCCTAGAGAACGGCACTGTGATCCTCAACACGGGGGACTTATTGGTGAGCGCTGGCTGAGGGTCTCTCACGGCTCTTCGCCCTCAAAGGCCTTCGTAAAGGGACGAGATGCGTGAAGCGACTGAGTTCCAGTCCATCCCCTTCGCCAGCTCCTTAGAGTTCCTCCCCATCCCCTCAGATTCCTCTAAACAACGCAGTATCGCCTCAGCCACCTCATCCACCTCAGTGGGATCCACGGAGTATCCGTTGTAGCCGTCCTTTACCACTAGGCAGTTGGCCGTTCCCCTGGCGACCACCGCGGGAAGTCCTGCTCCCATGGCGTCCAGGAGGGCCGAACTCACTCCCCCATCACCGAAGGAGTCGCCTATCATGGCGAAGACGTCGGCCATTCCGTATATCTCCCACCTCCGGTGGTAGGGAACGGGCTTGATGAAGATCACGCTGTCTGAGAGTTTAAGCTCCTTCACCAACTCCCTGCACTCCCTCTCCAGGTATCCCCAGGCTGTCAAGACCAACTTCGCCTTCGGCTTCCTCCCTTTGACCAGATTGAAAGCCCTTATGAGTTCAGGTAGCCTCTTCCCCCTGACCAGCTGCCCTACGTATAGCACCACCAGGTCGTCCTCGTCGAGCTGGTGAGCGGATCTGAGTTCGGCCTTACTCTTCCTCACCTTGAGGCTGTCCAAGTCGACTCCAATGGGGATTACGTGAGCCCCCTTGATCCTGTAGACCCTCTCCACCTCTCTCTGTATAATGGGGTTAGGGACGATGTAGGCGGAGGCGAACCTGTAGATCAGGTTCCCGTAGATGGCCCTTACGAGCCTCCCTGAGTCCTTCCTCAGGGTGCTTGCCCCTATGATGGTCACCACTTTCCTCTTCAGTGGAATGGCCTCCACTGAGGCATAGAAGCCTCCGATCGCGTGGACTAAATCGGCCTCCAGCAGGTCCTTTAGGCCTCTAAACACCGCCAACTGGAACCTAAGGTGATGTCCCATCCCTCCCCTGAGCGACGGTGTCTTAATGAACTTGAGGACGTAATTCCCCTCGACTCTACTCACGTGGTTCTCCTCCCCTGCCTTGATCCCTAATACTTCGTGTCCCATCCTAGCCAGCCTCCTCCCCAACTCGTAGGCATATACATCCACTCCATCCCATGGCTTTTCATCGGAACCTGGAAGTAGGATCACTTTCATAGGCGTAAAGTGGGGAGGTCCTTAATAAGCTCCCCATCAAATAGCCTACTTTCACAGGGTAGAGAGATCCCGGGGGACCTTTCTACCCCGATCGGTGATCTTTATATAAGCCTCAGGCGCAAAGGGTGCAATGAAAAGGAGGGATTTCGCCAAGCTTTTAGCGGTGGGAGTAGCTGGAGGGATTGCTGTGGAAGCTGCGGGCGTTGCGGTGTCCAGGTTAAGGCCATCAAGCAGAGGAAATGTCGTTTACAGCGAAGTGGAAATTCGGGGTTCGCCGAGTCGGTGCCTGGCCCTCGCGGGAGACCTGGAGATATTCGCAGGCTCACCTGAGGCTGGATCTGGAACTTGTGGTTTATACGAGGCCCTGAAGTACCTGGAGGTTTTTGGATCGGGAAGAGTGAAACTATACGGTGACGTCTACCTCAACTCCAGCCCCCCGCCCCTGAGTTCAATTGAGTTGAGCGTGGAGGGTCCAGGCAAGCTCTTCCTCTCCCCACCCTCCGTGCCCTTCGCCCTTTGGCTCTCGCAGTTCCTCTCCCCCTCCCTCAGCCTCCTGTGGTATAGGGACGTTGGGGTCGTCAACAGGGTCTTGGGTAGGAGGAGGGCCCTCTCCCCCTCCCCTTACCTCATCTTCCCGACCAACAACGACGCCCTGATCTTCTCCAGGGGCTCCCAGGCCCTGGGGCAGCCCTCCGCCTTCACCGCCTCGGCCTGGATCTCCGGGACCCCCAACAACAACGGTGGTTACGCCCTAACATACGGCTCCCTGGATGGTGGAATAGGGTGGAGCGTTAGGGTGTCAGACAACCGAGTCGTGTTCCTCTCACTCTCTTCTAATGCCCCTTCCTCCTCTCCCTTCCACGTGGCTGTTGTCTACTCCAACGGCTACGCCTCCCTCTTCGTGAACGGCCAGCTTGCCTCCTCAGGCCCCCTGGGCCTCTCCTACCCCTCCCAGGCCCAGCTCTGGATAGGGGACTTCCCGGTGCAGAACCAACAGGCTGGAGTGAACCCGACCAACGGGCAGAACGTCGGGGAGGTGATCATAGAGAACGTCCAGCTCTACTCCTCCCCCCTCTCCCAGTCCCAGGTGGAGGGCCTGGCCTCCTCCCCCTCCCAGGACCCGGTGGACTACTCCTCCCTGGTCTTCTGGGGGTTATACAGATACATTCATTACCTTGGGGACCTAGTAACAGGTGTGGGGTTCCAGAGGATGGGAGCGCTCCTGGAGGGAGGGGTGATATGAACTAGGTGGTGAAACACGAACGTCACCGTGGCTTTGCCCACCTACAGGAACAACGGATCCACCATAGCTGGTCTGCTTAAATCCCTGGAAAGCCAGACCTATCGCGACTTCACAGTGCTGATCCTCTATAAACCCTCTGAGGGGGATAGGACACTGGAGGTAGTGGAGGAGTTCCAGAGGAGGATCGACCTCCAGGTGAAGTTCCAGGAGCGGGGTCATTTCGAAGAGGCCTTGAATGCGATCTACTCCACCTCTAGTGCTGACATACTCATTACTACGGACGATGACGCCTTACCCTCTAGGACTTGGGTTGAAGATCACGTGAAGGTCCATGAGGAATTCAGCGACGCGGGAGTAGTGGCGGGTAAAGTGGTTTCGAGCTCTCGGAAAACTGGAACGGAAAGGATCGGCGGTGGTCTAGGGGCTAGGGTATACCAGAGGCTCCTGGAACCTCCAATAGAGGAGGGGATGAGGGATTTCCAGGAGTACATAGCAGTCAGTGGCCTACTCGTTAAGAACGGTCTGGGACGCAAGGGACTAAGTGCGAACCTAATCTTCAACCCCATTGGCGTTAACATGAGCGTAAAGAGAGAGGTCTACGGTGGTTTCCAGTTGATCCCCATGACTTTGAGGGGAATAGGTAATGAGCCTCAACTCTGCCTACACGCCTACAGGAGGGGGATGCCCTGTGTTAGGCCTACAGGGAAATCCCCTGAGGTCTCTCACCTCGAGAGGGACTCACTCAGCAGACCCAGGGACGCCAGGGGGATAAGGGAACGCTTCGCCGAGCTGGCGTTACTCCCCTACGTTGTGTCCAGGCACTACGAGATCGATCTACTCAGATTGGAGTTGGACGTCAGACTCAGGTTGATGCTGTGGAGGTGGAGGGCCAAGACGTGGGTGGAGTTGGAGAAGATCAGGGGCATGAGGGAGGGGCTGAGGATCACGTCGAGAGCTATCAGGGAGAGAAGAGATCCGCAGTGGATCAGGGAGAGACTGGGGGAAGTGTGAAAGTGTCACCGTGACTGACTTCGAAGTAAAGCTTTAATACGGAACGCGTGATTTAGAAGCGAATGGAACTAGCAGTAATTGGGCTCTCTCTGTTAGCCCTACATTTCGGGGAACCCGTGTCCTACTACCTCACCCTGAGGGGTAACCAACCCAGCCGTGCAAAGACGCACAGCTTGCCTTTCGTCTCCATAATCATTCCCACTTACAACGAGAGGGGGAGGATCCAAGGGAAGCTCAGGAACGTGATGGCCATGTACCCCAACGATAGGATGGAGGTTATAGTGGTGGATTCGAGTGATGATGGCACATACAGTGAGGTAAACCAGGTGGACCTCCCCAACTTGAGACTGATCAGGGAACCAAAGAGGAGGGGTAAGGTCCTCGCAGTGAGAGACGCCATGAGGACCGCTAGGGGGGAGGTAATAGTGATCACCGATGCGGACGCCCTTTGGTTGGATCGCCTGGAGAACGCCGTGAGAATACTTCAGGGCGAAATCGGGGCTGTGTCGTGCGTCAAGTACCCCAACAGAGGGGAGGAGGAGAACTCCTACAGGGACTTTTACAACAGGGTGAGACTCAAGGAATCATCGCTCTTCTCGACCCCCGTGTTCAACGGTGAAATGGTGGCTTTCAGGAGGGAGCTCATATCGCCTGAGGAACTTCCCATGGCGGGAGCGGATGACAGCGCCATAGCTACCTATATAGCCATGAAGGGCTTTAGGGCTATCTGCGTGCCCGACTTCAGGGTGGTGGAGGAGGTCCCCCTGACTCGTAGGGACTACATGAGCTGGAAAGTGAGGAGGGGTGCACACCTCGTGAGGCACTTCGTTAGGAACTTCTGGAAGGTCGTGAGGTGTTGCCCCACCAGCTTTAAGTTCATCTTCACCCAGGAGACTTTCCTGCACACGGTGGAGCCCTGGCTCCTTGTCTCTGGGCTAGTACTCGTAGCCCTGGGGGACCCCTATCTTTTCCTCTCCCTCGCAGGTGCTGCTTCCTTGCTCCTCCTGTGGAGGAGGACCAGGAAAATGGTTGAGGCCTGGGTCCCAAACCAGGTTTTCCTGATCGCGTCCCAGTTCTATGGGATTAGGGGCGAAAGGATGATTTGGAGGAAGGAGAGGAAGGAATGAGGATCGCGCATGTGGTCCACAGCTTCTACCCAGTAGTGGGGGGAATCGAGAGGGCGGTATTCGAAGTAGCGAATAGACTCTCGCGAAGACACCGCGTATCCGTCCTGACCAGTGGTCCTAAACCCGAGGGACTACTTCCGTTCAGGGTGATCCGAGTTCCCTCTGTGAGGCTGGGCTTTCCAGACCTGACTCTCCCCCTTCGAGGATCGGAGGAGCTTAGGGAAGCTGATGTGGTGCACTTCCACTCCCAGAACTCCCTGTTCTCCTTTTCCCTCCTGAGGAGGGCCAGGAACTCGGTTTTCACACTAATGGCCGTGGACTCCCTGAGAGATCACCCAAATAGGTTCATAAGGGCCCTCTCCCCTCCTTACTCCCTGTTGACCACGCGTAGGGCGGTGAGGAGCGCCAGGAGGTTGGTGGTGAAGAACTCGAGGGACCTGGAACTCGTAAGGAGGAAGTTCGGAGTCTCCCCCATCCTTATCCCTGATGGGGTAGACGAGTCCTACCTGAGCCAAGGCCGCAGTGACCAGTGGAGTAGCAAGGTGGATGGGAAATACATAGTTTATGTGGGCAGACTCCACAGGCTAAAGGGGGTCGAAGTGCTCATGGAAGCGTCTAAATGGGTTAGAGCGAAGGTGGTCTTCGTGGGTCCTGGGGATGCGGATCATTACCGGAGGTTGGCAGAGAGGATGGGGTTGAAGAACAGGGTGATCTTCACCGGGTTCTTGGATGAAAGGGAGAAGAGGACTGTCATAGACGGTTCCGAATTGGTGGTCATACCCAGCCTCTCCCACTACGTTGAGGCTTTCTCCATCACCCTGAGTGAGGCGTGGAGCAGGGGAAAGGCTGTAGTGGCAAGCAACGTGGGGAGCTTGAGCACGAGGATCAGGAGCGGCGTGAACGGGGTACTCGTGAACCCAGGCGATCCGCTGGCCCTATCCCGAGCCATCAACGAACTCCTGCAGAACCAGGAGGCCCGCGAAAGGATGGGGGAGAAGGGGAGAGAGGAGGTAGTGACGTGGGACGAGGTGGTGTCGATGCTCGAGGGGGTCTACGAGGAGGTTGCATCCACTTGAAAGGGGACAGCGAGGAGTTGTGGGCGCTCCTCATAGCCTTCGGGGCCTCACTCTTCGTGACCGATCAGCTTCTGGTTCACTATCCACCGTTCACAGTACTCTCCGTGGGGGTGATCACCGTAGGGATCGCGGCCTATGCGGTGAGGAGCAGTGAGGCGAGGGGAGATTGGATAGACGCTCTAGTGGAGTCCCTAGTGAGGAACGTCGAGGCAGTTTTCTACTACTACGAGAGCGAGAACTTCTACAGGATCTTCGTCCCCTCTAGTATGGGACGAAACGGGATGCTCCTACTCAACAAGTACCCTGTGGAGTTGAGGGAGATCAGGAGTCCATTCATCAATAGGTTCCAGGATGAGGGAGTTGGGGTCCTCCTGGAGACGCCGGGAACGGTGGTGGTGGAGAGGCTCAGGGGGAAGATCTCCTTCACAGAGGACGTGGAATTCATATTGAGGAAGGGAATGACCGAGAGCTTCAACTTCTCTAAGGGCGTAAAAGCCAGTTGGGAGGGAGAGGACACAATGGTAGTGCAGATCGAGAGGCCCAACCCCAATAGGCCTTTGAAGTTAATAGACTACATACCCAGTTTGGTGGCAGCTTCCCTGATCTCCGAGAGGCTCTCCCGTCCGGTTTTCATAGAGGACCAGGAACTCAAGGGTGACGTCCTGACCCTTAGGATCGGTCTAGCCTGAACCCCTGGGCAAAGCTTTTTACGTTCCACCCATAATGACCTCGGATGTGGGGTTCACAGTATTGGATAGTAGTCCCAATAGCTGCAGCTGTGGTCCTCTCCGGATCTCTCTCCAGGAGACCTAGGATCGCCAGGGTCTCAATGACCATCGCTGCCTCCCTCGCTGCACTCCTTTCCTCCCTCTACCTCTCCGGTTTCCACTCTGCGTTATTGCTACTGGTAACTGGGGCCCTGTGGACTGGGGCCCTATTGATCTACCTCACGTCTCCCCTGTTTCCAGCCAAGAGGACAGTCCTTTTCGGCTCAGTCACTCTGATCATGTTGACCGCATACTTCTTGACTGGAATCCAGGGTGCATACGAGCAATCCAGCGGGAGTTACTCGGTTGTTTCCTC
>Ga0081474_128496_pt1 | contig 17463 bp, 20 predicted proteins | sample OneHunmetagenome_2_FD_70978 | JGI IMG/M metagenome (GOLD analysis project Ga0081474, IMG submission 70978) | Ferrous microbial mat communities from One Hundred Spring Plain, Yellowstone National Park, USA v2 (version 2) | ecosystem: Environmental > Aquatic > Non-marine Saline and Alkaline >... | reverse complement strand
TGAACTCCTTTGGTGCCTTGTACTTGGTCTTAGCATACTTGTTCTCTTCCTGGAGTAATTCCCACCAGTGTTCGAAGACGTAGAAGGGGAACATTAGCTTGTATCTAGTTACCACGTTCTCATCGTACTCCAATCCCTAGTGTTCTTCTTTTTCATGGGTAATACTCTGCATAATTACTTAAAAATTTTTGTATAATTCTGAAGCGATCCACAACGTAGTTAAGAGATGAAAATTTAAATAACTGTAAGGCTGTGCATATCCACATGGATAAGAAAATCTTGATTTTTATAGTATTAATAGTTATAATATCTTTTGCTTTAATAATGGTATGTCCCTCAAAAGACCTTTTGTTCTCTCCTCAAGAGGCTGAAGCTATCTTTGGGGGAAATTGGGAGGTTCTGCAAAACAATACTAATTTAAAGTCTATTGGTACGATAACAATATATTATGCTAATAGTACAAATCTTACTACACAACATTCACTAGAAGTCGAATCAATTGAAGAAGAAGTACTTGTGGGAGACGTAAATAATACTAAAGTGGAAATGACTATAGTTATCGTAAAATTCTCTTCAAATGGTAGTTGGAGTGAAATCTTCGGTAATAATACCAATTATTATAAATATAACGGATATTACATTACTTATTCAGCTACTTCTTTTACGTATCCTAAAACAATTATAGTTGCTTATAAGGGCTCAACTTTAGTAGAAATAACCTTAGAAGGGTATCAAGCTTCATTTGCTCAGGTAAAGGAGATATTAAGCTACTTGAACATTTAAATCTCATTAACTCATCTATACTCCCGTATTAACACATGATTATTAATGGAAATTACAACTATTAACAAATGCCATCCATTGACGATGATCAAATTAAGCTAGGAATGTAGAGGAAGTGAAGCATGTTTAGGATTTAGAAAGATAGGAGTTTGTAAGGAATAACGTAGAAAGCCTAAGAACAAAGGGAGGTTAGCTTAAATTACGACCAGCATCTTTCGAAAAGACTCTTAAATATTGTCAAACATCTTCATGATATAAAAAGGAAACTCCAATTCCAGTGGTTATAGCAATAGCCATAGTTACTATCTCAATAACTACAATGTCAGTATTCTCTTTAATAATTCTTTTGTTTCCTCTTCAATATATTTCAACTTTCCTTGATACCTCCTTGGTATTCTCGCCTTAACCAGATTCCTTTTGTTATTTAATTACCAGATAAAAGAAGCTTTAAAATTAATATCTTAATCTAAAAGTGATAAATTATTATAAAATTATAAAAAATTAAAGTCCAACGTATGGTATCGTTCTCCCAAATCCAAGTAAATTAGCTACAATTGCTATAATTATTAATGCCGCAATTATTGCAGTACCGTAGTAGTCAACTCTTGTAAACTTAAGTTCTACTAGACTAGTCCTACTTGGATAAGCTCTAAATCCCCTAGTATCAGCTGAAATTGCCAAGTTCTTAGCTCCCCTAAACAAATACACCATAGTTGGTATTATTGCTTCAAAAATCGCGTAAACTATTAACAGTGAAGAAACTATTTTCGGTCTACTATACCCTAAACCTCTTATATACTGCATCTTCACTGAAGTGTCTAACAGCTCAAATATCCTAGGTATCATCCTTATGCCAACTAACACTGAAAACGTAATTGCTATAGGTATCTTTATTTTAGTGAACATCCTGAAGATATCGGATCCAGTTGTTGTAGTAATGAACAGTAAGGCTGACAATAATACTGGAGCTACTCTAAAGGTAGTCTGAAGGCCGTAAATTAGAGCTTCTAACGTTAATTGTTGCTCATACCCCATTACTTGGAAATAAGATGGGAATGTCCAAATTACCGTAAACTGTTTCACACTAGGGAAGGCTAACTGTAGTGTACTAGGTGGAGTGTAAGGAGCAATGCTCCACGTTCCACCCAATATTGTTGAAAGCGCTAAGAAAAACGCATATCCGAATTTCCTTACTCCATCGTTTAGCGTAAGATATGATAATAAGAGAACTAGGGTTAATATGGCGCCTATCCACCATATCGTAGTAGCAGCTACAGTCATAACTACTATTGTGAGTACTACCTTCGTAACGGGGTTTAGCTTATATAGAAACGTATTTCCAGTCTCATAACGCGTTATTTCCCTTAAACCTGTTATTCCTATCAAGAAAATTACGAATAAAGCTGGCACTGCGGATCCGTAGAGAACAATTATCCAACTTATTATTTGATCAACTAAAGTGTTCATTTTTTATCAATCCTCCCAACTCATATTCTAATGGAGGTTCTATACCATGTCTTAGTGATTTAATGAAAACCTCTTCTGGCTTCCCTTCCAATACGATTTTTCCCTCATTCATTACTAACAGATAATCAGCAAATCTATCAACAAATCTGGAATCATGAGTCACAACCAGTATAGTATATCCCTTATCTCTCAATTCTAAGAGTTCTTTTCCCAAGATTTGCTTATGATACCAATCTTGTCCACTTGTCGGCTCATCCATCAGTATAACCTTAGCCCCACCTGCTAGTACTGAGGCCATTGCAACTCTTCTCCTTTGCCCCATGGAGAGAACTAAAGGATCTTCCTTCCTATAGGCATCTAGAGAGAACATCTTCAAAACCTCTCCTAACCTCTTCTCGTCGTATGTACCTCTATTCTTCATTGAGAACTTAATCTCATCCTCAACAGTTCTCTTTATAAACATAACGTCAAAGAACTGAGGTAAATACGCTATGAATTTTCCCCTTTCCACCAGCTTAGTCTTACTTAAATCTACACCGTTGACTATGACCTTCTCCTCCTCTACGATCAGCCTCTTCTTGTCTATTAAACCAACAATTACCTTCAATAAAGTAGTTTTTCCAGAGCCATTCTTACCCATTAACGCTGTTATAGTACCTTGTTTTAATGATATTTTAGTATTAATCAGATAAATTCCATTTTTCGTCTTAACCTTTACGCTCGCGTATAGCGCTTCTCCTTTTCCCCCAATTCTAGAAGGTGGTCTATAAGTATAAGTTTTCCTTAAATACTCGTAATCTATTTTCCTAAAACCGTTTTTCTTTAAAAATAGCATATAATCTGGTATTTCAAGACCCAAAGAGTAGAGAAAATCGGCCTTGTCCACAATCTCATCTTTTCTGACATCTACAGCAATTTTTCCTTCTTCTACTACAATTATTCTATCAACAAAGGGTAATACTCTCTCTATTTTATGCTCAACTAAAACTAGGCTAATTCCCTCAGATCTAAAGGTCTTTACTAGTTCTAAAATTTCCCTAGTACCTTGAGGGTCTATATTGGAAGTTGGCTCATCTAAAATTAACGCCTTAGGTCTCATGGCTAAAACTGACGCTAAGATAGTTTTTTGAAGTTCCCCTCCAGATAAAGTATTAATCTCCCTATCCCTTAAGTGTGAAATGCCACATATCTTCATTGACTCTTCAACCCTCTCTATCATCTCATCCCTACTTATCATATAGTTCTCGACGCCGAAAGCCACCTCATCTATTATAGTATAATTAAAAGCTTGAGTATCCGGATCTTGTAATAGTGTACCCACATATTTAGATATTTCATGTATTGGCGTACTCTTAACGTCAAATCCAAAAACTCTAACTTCTCCTTTTATTTCAGCGTTAATTAAGTGTGGAATTACGCCATTAATTACACTTACTAGCGTCGACTTACCACTTCCCGACCTACCAGTTATTAAAACGGATTCTCCTTCTTCTATATCAAGCTTATCTACCACTATGCTGGGCTTATCTTTTCCCATATAGGTTACTTGGAGATCCCTAATCTCCACAAACTTCATTGTCCCACCGCTTTAGCTATCCTCTGCCCGGCTAAAGCTCCTAAAATTCCTATGACCACATCTCCAGGTATAAAGGCTAGAAAGTCAAATTGTATAGTAGCCCAGTTCACTATAGCCCCACTTATTAAGGGCCTAAAGAAGCCAAGATAAAAGATTGGGTCTGGAATTGCAAACAATATACCAATTATTATACCTTCTAATATTGCCAATCCTACAACAGTTTTAGTTGCCACAGATGACCCATTGCTACTTTTATATCCAATACCGAATAATTTTCCCCTACTAGCTACAATTACAAGGTCAAGAAATAATCCATAAGTTAGGGCTTCATAAATTGTATACATGGGTTCTCCGCCAAAACCATAGAAGAATAAATCTGACAGTATATTAAAGATCAGTAAACTCAGTATCCCAGTACCTGGTTTTCTAACTAAGGCAGCTACAATAAGGAGAATAAACATTCTCCCCCAAAATCCTACTCCTATGAAAGGTGTACTGGGTAAAAATCTACCAATGAAACTACCTATATAGAATTCCCAAACCACGCTAAAAGCTGCTCCCACTGCAATGTAAACTAAATCAATTGTTGTAAAACTCTTTAAGCCGAATCTCCTAGCGAAGTAAAATACTATTGTAAGCCCTACTATAAAGTAGATAGTAGCTATCTCCCAAGGCACCATACCTGGAACAGAAGTATCGAATTTTATCCCATTGAATGCCATATTTAATTTCTGGCACAAACATTTAAAAGGATTTCCTATATTGATACTATAAACTATATAGTTTACTTTTGGTAATATCTACCTGAAATTTAGAGATTTTTCGTGACCATTGGAATTATCTCTCTTAAATTCCTTACCTTTTCCTTGATCTCTGGATAAAAGTCGTATCTGTCCAACAATATCGCATCTACATAGCTTCTCCTAGCTCCCACGTAATCAATTTCATATATATCCCCTATATGCAAAGCTGGATATCCTCCCTTTAAAATTGCAATGGCGAAGATTTTAGGATTAGGCTTAACAATACCAATCTCGTGAGATAAGACTAAGTCATCAAAGTACTTTACTAATCCCAATTCTTCCAACAACTTTTTGGTCCTAGGTGATGAGTTGCTTAATAAAATTAATTTAGTGTTGGTACTTCTAATAGTTTCTAAAAATTCCATCACATCATCATATATGAACGCTTCCCCGTCCCTTATATCAGAACCCCTTATATGGCTGATCAATCTATCACTTGGAGGAATATTCAAATTATATAGGAATTCCTTAATATCAGTTGGTTGGGAATAGTTATTAACAGCCATGGCTTTCACATAAGCTCTGAAGACCCTTCTAATGTCAACATCATAACCGTGTTCTCTCAGAATAGTTTGTAATTTCTCATAAAATGCTGGTTTAAAACCAACTAGCGTGTTTCCAAAGTCTACGAAAATCGCTCTATACACATGTTTTCACTAATTTTTAAGGTTATATACTTTTGTTCCCCTTTAAATATTGGGAAAAATTTATTAGATAGAGAGAAATGTACACATTAATGAGCAAAAACGATAGATACATTAATCCACTAGTTCTTGATAATCCTTTAAGGTCTTTGGTTTCACCTCCTAATAGGATACTATCAAGATTCGTGAAATATCTAAAAGAAGACTACACGGTAGTGGATTTGGGATGTGGTCCTGGGTTCTTCACTACAATCCTCGCTAGAATTGTGAAAACCGTTTACGCAGTAGATCCTGACGAGAGGGCAATAAGAAGATTAAAGGAAAAAGTCCAAAAGTTGTCTTTGAATAACGTTATACCGTATGTAGCTCCAGCTCAAAAACTGGAATTTATTAAAGATAAAAGTATTGACTTTGTTTTCTCTAACCTAATGCTGTGTTGTACTTCAGACCACAATGGCGCTATAAAGGAAATTAAGAGGATTCTAAAGGATAATGGTTTAGCTTACATAAGCGTTACAAGAAGCTTTCTCATAAAGGATAAAATGGATGTTAGTGGAGACGAATGGAAGAAAATACTTGGTCAATTTAAGATAATAAGAGAAGGAAAGAATTTAATGGAGAGATGGGCTGTAGTGCAACAAATTAGTTAATATTAAAGATGTAGACCCGAATGGATAAGCGTAACTCTTGCCTTTTAAGGCGTGGAAGATATCAGAAATAGCTTTTTCTTAAAGGCGAAGCTCTCAGAGATAAGCCAGATATATCATTACGGCACCAGCTATTATTGCTAAACCGTTTGCTAAGGGGTTATCATATCTGAAATGTGCCAAGGCAAATCTTTTCCATCTACCGTATTTTTTAACGTAAATTCCCCTTTCCGTAAATACGTCCAGGAACAAATGAGAGGGCCCAACAACTACACCATTTAACAATATTAACAACACCACCTTATTGCTAAGGGAGAAATAGTACTCGTGATAGCTAAACCCATTATAATAAATCAATAAGAGAATAAAGACCGGGACTACGGAGACAATACCCCAAACTACACTTCTAGGAATTGTATGGGTTAAAGGTGTCCTTACCGGGATATACCCATACCCAGTGGCAATCTCCTTATGGCCAATCCTATCAATCAAGGAATTACCTATTACCGAAACTATTCCGCTCAAGATTAAAGCGTAGTAAAAATATTCATGAAAGAGTACAGAGTCCAGAAGCGTCAATAAACCGGTTGAGAAGATGTAATGGGTTCTGAGCCTCACAAGATTCATACCCTCTCCTCGCTTATAAATCTCACCTTATTTTTAGCAATTGCTATGTGTTTGCATTTTCCTCTCATTGCAAATCCCTTGCAACTACACGAATAATTGATTACGCTTTTATCCTTGTACACTATCCTTACTAGGTATGACTCTAATGGGTTCCTCTCAGATTCCATCGCTATGTAATAAGTGTTCCTAGTTATTCCAATCAAGTATGGGTACATCTCATTATCGTTTCTTCAAAAAAGAATTAGATCCAGTACACTGAAAGTATTATTCATTGAAGATGGGAAAGTATTCCTAAGGTTTTATACGTTTTAACCCTTTTAACTTATGTTAGATAAGTTTATAAATTAGAAGACTTATATATAGTTAGGGTGAAATATATGATAGGTCTCAAAATTAGTCATAAGAAAGAAGATAAAAAGAATGACAATTCTAGAGTTAACACTCCCATTACTTACGACATGGCTAGATTACCAGAGGAATACTTGAGAAATGAGTTTCCAGAAGAGTGGCGTTCATTGCAAAAAGAAAAGAAATCTTATTATGGTTGGATCTGGTATTCCTAACCTTAACTAAAACCTTTTTAAATTTCTATCTTCTTCTAAATTAAGCTTTTTGAATGTTTGTTATTTAGAACCTATATTTCTGAAAATAAGTTATATTCTTCTCTTAAAGGATTAACTCTTTTTAGTCTTATGATATTACCTTAAGTTATACTTTAGTTAAAACCGTAAAGTATATTTAAGAGAATAACATAAGGATATCTTGAAGAAATATGGCAACAGTAAAGTTCAAGTATAAGGGAGAAGAAAAACAAGTAGACATAAGTAAGATAAAGAAGGTATGGAGAGTCGGAAAGATGATAAGCTTTACCTATGATGAGGGTGGAGGAAAGACTGGTAGAGGAGCAGTAAGCGAGAAAGATGCTCCAAAAGAGCTATTACAAATGTTAGAGAAACAAAAGAAGTAAGCTAATGAATGAGTATTAAAAGCTAAATTCTTTTTGTTTTTCTTATTTATATCGTTGTTTTGTTGAGCAAATATTGTGTTTGGTCTGATAATTAGCAAAATAAAATAGTCGTTTCCGACCATATTCTTCATAAGTTTTAAAAAGAGTTAACACAATATGTCATTTGAATGATTAAAGTGGCCAGGACTGAAAAAACGTGATGAAATGTTTTTAATATGACTTGAAAGTTCTACCTAACCAATAACCTCTTTGTATAGCCTTACCAATACTCGGCTGGTCATCAGCAATATTATGTATTTCCACGTCAAACTTCATACTATTTTTTTCCTCTAAGAACTTCACACCAACTTCACTTAACTCCTTTCTTAGGAGGTACTCCCTAGTTCTATCCAATCCCTTAAACGATCTCTCAGTAATGTAAATCTCATTATATTTAGCTAGCTCAAACGCATAGTCATGATAAACGTAAAGGTTAGAATCTATCAGCAATTTTTCTCCCTTGACGTCGGGCATTTTAGGTATTTCATAGTCAGGTATAGCCATTATACAGTCAGAGCACTCAATCTTAGAGTTAAGCTTAACCTCAACATTAAGTCTCTTTAACTCCCTCTCATAGTAATTAATTAACTCTTGGAACTCCTTAACTTTCCAAGGATCCTTGTAAAGTAGGAACTGTCCTCCTAACTTATTGTTTTGCTCATATAAAGTTACCGTGAAGTCCCTCAAAGCTAAGACTCTAGCAGCTTCTAAACCCATTACGCCTCCTCCCACTACAATAACCTCTCCCTTGCCCTTCTCTAATGGTGGTAACAACTCCCATCCTAATTCGGGGTTGACATCACATCTTACCTCTTTATATACAACCCCTCTACATGTCTGATTACACCTAATACATGGTCTTATTGGTAGATCCCTTTTAGCTTTCTCTAGCCAATAGGGATCGGCTAATAATTGTCTTCCTAATACAACGACGTCAGCAATTTCTCTCGCCTTAATCGCATCTACTGGAGTTATCACAGATCCAACAAGAAATATTGGAATATTAACTGCATCCCTTACTACCTTTGCCTCTTCAAGAAATGCCAATCTCTTATAGTAGTATGGCATGCTGGAACCCAAAGGACCATCTCTTCCAGCTGATAAGTGAATATAATCTATCCCAGCCTTCTCCAACTTTTTACCTATTTCAGCAACAATTTCTGGAGTTAAGCCATCATTGTCGAATTCGGTTACACTGATTCTTATACCTACAGTGATTTTAGCTTTTTCCTTTATGCCCTTAAGGATTTCCTCTATAAACCTTACACCATCTTTGTACTCATCATTCCTCTTATTTGTCGCGGGAGATAAGAATTGGGCTAATAGATACCCATGAGCTCCATGAAGTTCTATTCCGTCAAATCCAGCCCTCTTAGCTCTTATTGATGCGTCTATGAAATCGTTTTTAACCCTCTCTATATCCTCCTTAGTCATTTCCCTTACTTCGTCCATTATAGGAATGGGAGAAGGGGCTATTGGTTTGTTACCCCAAATTATATCCTTTCTAGTCTTCCTACCAACGTGAACTAGTTGCACAAAAATCTTACTTCCCAAAGCGTGAATTAACTCAGTTAACCTCATGAACTTTGGCGTTAACTCATCTGAATCCATTCCCAGTTCGTTAACTGATCCCCTAGCGTCTACGTGATTAACGTATGTGTATTCTGTTATTATTAACCCAACTCCTCCCTTAGCTCTCTCAGCTAAGTAAGCTATATGAGCATCACTAGGATAACCCTCCGGCGTACCTAGATTACTGATCATTGGTGACATGGCTATTCTATTCTTTAAAACAATATCTCCAATTCTTATTGGTTCCAGTAGCTTCGATAGATCCATGAGGGATATTAGAATGTGATAGTTAAAAAGTTAACTGTAAGGCTCTGTATTTTCATAGAAATACTAAATCTTAGATGAATGTAATATATAAAAAGTTTTTTAACTATTCAATAATTGCTATAAAGCTCTCTTATATAAGAAATTTCCAATATTATCATAAGTCATGTAGACTTTAACTAGTTTAAATCCCTTTGCACGTAATAACGAGTTTATATCTTTTTCTAACTCCTTCCTAACTTCTATCAAAATTTTATCAGTTATATCTAAGGTATTCGTGGTTCCTTTCAATACTTCCAATTCACCACGCTCGACATCAATCTTTAATAAATTTACCTTTTTTAGGCCAAGAGAGTCTAAAGTAACTGCGTCAACCACAATCTTGTTACCCTTACTCTCATAGGCTGAAGTCATGTCATCATATTCCACCTTTAGTAGTTTGGTATATCATTCATTTATTTTAGGAAATCTGTTAAAATACCTCAAGTTAATGTATGTTTTAAAATAGGAATAATATAGACGGGAAATTTGAAGGTTTAACGTTAAGATATTCTCTTAATGAGGGAGGTTTGGTTTTTAACTCCTCTATTCTCAACGCAAACTAGCCTCTTCCATCAATTCCTTTAACCTTTCGGCGTGGTTTTCCATCTTAAACTCTTAGCAATCTCCCATATATGAGTTCAAACTCATTTTCCTCCTCAAAAATCTCATTTATACTATCCAAGGCTTCCTCCCAATCCTTAACGCCAAAACTCTTATCCTTTATGAGCTCCTTACTTCCTAAACCGCCATTAACTATAATTACTGGTCCTCTCATCATATCTCTTGCCTCTATTATTCTATCTAGATCTACTGTTGCGACACCTTCCCTATTTTTAGCGTAAATACTAAATTTAGCGTTAATATTTCTAGCCTCTTCCAAAGATACTCTAGTTAAAACCTAACTCCAGAGTATCCTCAGTAAAATGTTACTCATTATAGCTCTCCCAGATTACCGAACTTAACCTCCTCACCTTTTTCACAACCAGTATAGGCTAAAGATGAAGAGTAGATAGCACCTTTATTAAAATATAACTTATAGTACTCTTCCTTTCTTTTTATCCTATCCTTTCTATAATAGTTATAGAAGTAGATAGTAGAGGATCTATCAATCCTATTTATCTCCATGATTAGCAGATTTAATGCGGATTGTGTAACGTCCTGCAACTTGTCAATCTCTTTAATGCTGTATGTTGCAAAATATTTGGCAACAAGTTCTGAGTCTACCATTAGCATGGGGTCTATTCCTAGTACATTACCCAATTTGTATTTATCGACACTACCATTATGGGCTAAGAATAGTATTGATTTTGGAGTACTTTCTAAATAAGGATGGGAATAATAGGGGGAGATTAATCTCTTATCACTGGCTTGCCTAGCGTGAATTATTACTTTCATTTCACCATCTAGCAAGTTTAGGATTTTCTCTAGATTTTCGTCCTTAAATATTGGGAGATGGCTTCTGTAATGTATTAAATTATTACTAGCAATTGCCACAATTCCCCAGCCATCCCCATGGGTTTCATTGGTTAATGGGTCATTTAGTGATGCCTTAGCTAGGCAATTCGTAAGTCTCTTTAAGTACTCCTTATCATCTCCATGGTATGCTAACATTCTACACATGTTATTTTAATAGATGATGTGAGGGGATAAAAATGTTTCATGGTTCATAAACCTTATAAAAGAACTCGTTAGCCTTAGGAGTAAGTTCCTCCCTTAATTTCATAAATAGATCATATGCTGTATACCCTATCCAATTTGGAGGTAATAAATCCTCAGGTAAATCTGGATCAATGTTTAAAAATTTTCTATATTCGTGGACAAGTAGTATCCTAGTTACGAACGCCTCATTACTTTTTAGACTACTTACCTTTTCTAGTACTCCAGTCCATTTTTCTAAGAACGCTCTATAAGCTTGTTCAACTTCAGATAAATTCCAACATTTTTCTACTAGTCCCTTAGGTTCTCCTAGATAATTTGCAACGAAAATGTCTACTTGTATACCATTAGATGAACCATAGTGATCGTTAATGAAATTCTTTAAGGTATCTTCAATTGGGTTTGGTGAGATCCACGTCGATTGGGCTAACATACCAAATCCAAGCCACTTCAGCTCTCTCCTTAACTTATCTCTTAGTTCTCTATTGTTCTCTGGGATATTATATACTACTATCCTCCACTTATTATCCCATCTTCTCCTAACTTTTTCATAAACCCTCCTAGTTCCTTCCAATAATCTTAGCATACCTTTTTCTGATAATTTGTAGCTAACTTTCCTATTTTCTCCTTTTATTCCTACTATAAGTCCTGCTTTCTTCATTCTATGTAATCCTGCCCTTATTGCTCCTTCGGAAAATCCAAATTCCTTAAAGATTACGATTAGACTTTTAGAACTTATCGTTCCTCCAGAATCCTTCACATAATCTCCATAGAGTGTAAAGAACAATGACTGTATCTTCATTAATAATAACCTTTAAATTAATACTAAAAAATTTTCTTAGTTGTAGCAAGTGTTATAAAGCTCATCGACATGTTTACAAAGGGTTAGTTTCTTTTTTAACTGTCCTTATAAATTATTTGATCTCCCCTAGCCTAAACTTATATCGTTGTATCTTACCGGTTGCAGTCTTAGGAATTTCCGTAATAAACCTTATTTCTTTAGGAACCTTATAATGGTCTAATTTTTCCCTAAGGTAATTCCTTATCTCCTCAGCTAATTCACTACTTGGCGAATACCCTTGTTTTAGCGTAACAAACCCAACTACCCTTACTAATCCTACTTCATCTGGAATACCTACAACTGCAGCCTCAAGAACTGCAGGATGTGATAATAGCGCAGATTCCACTTCTATTGGAGAAACCCATAATCCCGAAGTCTTAACCATGTCGTCAGACCTTCCAACGTAGTAATAATATCCCTCGTCATCTCTGTAAAACTTATCTCCAGTTCTAAACCAAGATCCCATCATGTTCTTTCTAGTACTTTCGTAATCATTCCAGTAAAACATGGCTACACTATCTCCTTTTACGTAGAGATCCCCTATAGTTTTAGGAGGAACCTCATTGCCATCTTCATCTACTATTTTAACCTCATATCCAGGGACTGGTTTCCCAGTACATCCAGGCTTAGAATTACTTGGAATGTTAGAGATATATATGTGAAGTGCCTCAGTGGAACCAATACCATCTAGAATTTCTACGCCGTATCTCTCTTTCCATTTAATATATATTAACGGGGGTAAGGGTTCTCCAGCAGAAACGCAAAATCTTAAACTAGTTAAGTTGTAATTCTTCCAATCCTCTACATGTAGCATTGCGTTATATAAAGTAGGCACTCCAAAGAAGATAGTAGGCTTGTATTTATGTATGGTCTCCAATACCCTTCTGGGTTCTACTCTATCTGGCATCAGAACTGTCGAGGCACCGTTACCAAAGGCGAAGTAGGATCCATTTCCTAATCCATAAGCGAAAAATAGTTTAGAGGCGCTGAATAGTCTATCTTTTTCACTGATTTTGAGAACGTTTTTCACATAGGTATCGAGAACAACTAATATGTCTTTATGTAAGTGAACTGCTGCTTTAGGATGTCCCGTAGTCCCTGACGTATAGAGCCAAAACGCCATATCGTTTGGAGAAGTCTTTTCAGCTTCTAAGTGAGTGGAGGCTGTAGAAACAAGTCCATGATAAAAACTCAACTCTGCCTTGTGATTATGATCCTCGAAAGTGATCTTCTGCGTTTCTGATATACTGGGCAAAATTATAACATGTTTAAGTTTATCAGCTCTACCTTTAAGGTATGGAGATAACTTGGGCCAAATGTCTGGTTCAATTGCCAATACCTTAGCTCCAGTATCCTCTAAAAGGAAAAGATACTCCTCTGGTTTTAAATAAGTGTTAACTGGTACCGGGATCGCACCAATTTTCATGGCACTATAGAAAATCGATATAAAGAACGGTGTATCATACGCTATTATCAATATTCTATTTTCTTTCTCCACTCCTAATTCCCTTAGGGCATTACCTACCCTATTTATTTCCTCTATTACCTTGCGATATGACCAAACTTCATCTTTATAATAAATTGCTATTCTTTTATCTGCCTCACTATTTTCCCATTTTGAAAACAACGCATCAGTTACATTTAAAATTCTACCATACTTAGCAGTCATTATTATTTAATTTTTTAAACCAATTTATATAGTTTACGCTGTTAATCTAGTACGTTAAAATCTCGCAATTTATTTTAGTACAATATTATAGTGGAGATTTTTATCGTAGTTTACTTCAACAAATCCAAAATTCCTCATCTCATCATTAGTCGATCTTACGTAGTCTTCAATGAGTTTATCACTTATCAATTCGGAAACGTTAAGGTCTCTAAGATGAACCTCATTTAGGGATTTCACTTTATATAGCATCTCTAAGGCTCTAGGGAACCAGAAGTTGAGCGCAGCTTGTAACCTATTCTTATTCTGATAGGCCTTCAATACGTTTTTAGAGAAAAATAAATGGCTCTCTTCCTCCTTAATCATGCTAGAGGCCAAATTGGCTAATGGTTCAAATGAACAATCCTTAATTACTCTCAACTGATATAACCCAGCTCTATCTACTAGAAATACAAACGCTATGACATCTTCCCAGTTAAATAGAGGCATATTAGATATATCCAACATATGGATTCCCAATCTAGCTTCTTCAATTTTAACTACTCTATCCTTAACGTTAAACTCTTCCAGTAATCTCACTAGTTGCCAACCATGATTCAGCTCATCTGAAACTAGCTTAGCCGTAAATAATCTATCATCTACTGTTGGCGCGTTAACTAGCCAGGGTGAAATTTGTTCTACCATGCCTAATTCGAAGTCTGCCCTTAACACTATTATCTCTATTAAGGTGTTTTTTAGATCTTGTGACAGTTCCCTTACACTGTTAAATTTTTGCATAGTAACTCATTAAGTATCTATTTTTTAGAAACTTTTATGCTTTTCGCTTTTTTCTTTCTACGTACAGAAAACGTTATATACTTTTAAGTACAATTGGTATAATGATGGTAGTTGTGGAATACAAAAAGCCTAAAAGAGTCGTTGGATGGGGAGAGTATAAGGGATTAAGAAAGTTTGAGTCAATTTATGATCTTCCACCAGAAGCAGTTAAAGTCTTATTTAAGCTATTGTCAGTTCAAGGGGATACAGAATTTGCGTCAATAGAGCAGCATATGCCTTGGTTAATTCATGCACCAAAACTATCTGATAGGGTAACTATCTCGAGAATTATGGTAGATGAGATGAGGCACGGATGGCAAGTAATTCAGATATTAAAGGAATTCGGTGAGGAGGGAAAGAAAATAGCTGAAGATCTACTATCTAGGCGAATGGGTAGACATAAGCTCGACGCATTTAATATTCCATTCAATATGTGGGAAGATACCTTAGGCTTCACCTTTTTAATAGATAGAGTAGGAATGTTCCAGCTATTAGCCTTTGAGGATTCTAGTTTTGGTCCCTTATCTAGGATAATACCCACCATGATGATGGAGGAGGAATTTCATATCAACTTTGGATATACTGGTATTAAGAAGCTAGTTGAGGAAGGCAAGAGGGATTTAGCGCAGGCATTAATAAATAAGTGGTTCCCTAGAGGCTTGGACATGTTTGGCCACTCTAAGTCGATTACAATAGATTTGGCATACAAGTATGGGATAAAGAAAATGAGGAATGATGAAATGAGACAGTTATACATTAAGGATATTAAAGAACTAATTACTCCTCTAGGTTTAGAGTTACCAGATATAAATAGGAATAGAAGGGTATATTAGGTGAGACTGATGGGCTTAAGTGAGTTAAATCCAAAGTACTTCAAAATAGAAGTCGAAGACGGAGTAGGAATTATTAAATTAAATAGATCTCCAGCAAACGCACATAATCTTGAGATGTTGAGGGAATTAGATAATATAATAGTTGAATCGAGATTCGACCAAAACGTTAAAGCCATACTCATAACTAGTAATATTCCTAGGTTCTTCTCTGCAGGATTTGATATAAATGAAATAAAGGATAAGTCCCCCGAGTATATTGGATTATCGAGTCAGTTTAGTAAGGAGGTTATGCTTAGGATGATGTCCACTAAGAAACTAATAATTGCTAGCATAAACGGGCATTGTATGGGAGGTGGGTTAGAACTTGCGTTGGCGAGTGATTTAAGATTTGGAGCTAACGATGAAAATATAAAATTTGGTATGCCAGAAGTAGCCAATTTGGCCCTAATACCAGGGGAGGGTGGAACACAGTTTTTAGCTAGGTTAGTGGGTAGATCTAAGGCAATATACTTAATAGTAACCGGAAAGACGCTCTCTCCTAAAGAGGCCTATGAACTCGGAATATTGGACAGATTAATAGAACCCGAAAAACTATTTGAAGAGTCCTTTGAATTTGCAAGACAAGTGGCTAAAGGTCCATCATTAGCTGTAGGATTTACGAAATTAGCGGTAAACGAAGGAATGGATTTACCTTGGTATAATGCGTTTGCCCTAGAAAGGGAAATGCAAAACCAAGCGTTAGCGTCAGAAGACGCTAAGGAGGGAGCTAGGGCGTTCTTTGAAAAAAGGAGACCAGTATTTAAAGGGAAATAACGACCGCTGGATGTGAAGTTCCTAAATAACTTTTTCCTAATAAACCCCGTTAAACTATTTCCCACATGTTTTTCCTTAGCCAATCTTATTTAAATGGAAAAAGTCTGATATCATATGAAGCTGGTAGTTGCTACAAATTTCGATGATTCCCTATTGGAAGAATTAAAAAAGTATCCAGAGGTTAAATACATTTTTGGAAGTTTTAAGAGGACAATAACTGGACACGGTAGGGCTGGTTTTATCATACCCGATATTAAGGAAGAACAGTTCAAGAATCACATTAGTATAGCACATTCTTATGGCATAAAATTTCTTTACACAATGAATACTAACACATTATTAGGCAAGGAATATGACGCAGAATTTATTGGTAAAGTAATGAAAGAGATCGACAAGTTAGTAAGTCTAGGAGTTGATGGTTTCATAATAGCAGTACCCTTTCTTATTAGGCTAATAAGAAGTGAATACCCTGACTTAGAAGTATCAGCCTCATCGTTTTCTAGAATTCACAATGTGAGGGAAGTTGAGGAGTATGCGAATTTAGGTGTAAACACTATTATTATGCATGAGGATGCAAATAGGGATTTCAAATTATTAAAGGAGATTGCTTCATTATCTAAAACTAATAAATTCGACGTGGAGTTAATACTCAACAATTCTTGTCTTTACGGTTGCCCGTTTAGGCTTACACATGACGGAATTTCATCAATTACTTCTATGGTAAACGGAGTAAATGACGTTTGGTTTGAGTATCCTATATTATTATGTGCAACTGATGTCTTAAACGATCCAGTAAATTTGATAAGGAGTAGGTGGATTAGGCCAGAGGATATAAAATACTACGAGGAGATAGGGATAAATAGGTTTAAGATCGCTGGGAGAAATAAAAAGACAGAATGGATATTGAACGTGGTTAAGGCTTTTACCGAGAGAATGTATGAAGGAGATCTCTTAGATCTTGTTAGCTACCCTCAAGGGAGAGCGGCAACAAAGGCTATTCAGATGGTTAATGGGCCATCATCCTATTCTGTACTAACTAAAGTGAAGATAGACAATACAAAGTTCCCTGAGGGATGGATAAAGTTCTTCCTTACCAACGATTGCGATACGAGAAGTTGCAAGGAATGTAAATATTGTGATATCATAGCTGAAAGAGTAATTACAATAGATGGAGAACCATTTAAGACTGACAAATGGAATATAAGGCAATCCTATCCTATCAATTTAATACCAAAATTTAAAGAAAATGGTATAAAAAAAGGAAATCAATAATTACTTACTCCTAATTATTTCATTCTTTTAATTAATATCCTTGTTACTCCTCCTTGTTGTTGTATGTCAACTACTTGGTTTCCGGTTCTCCTAGCCCACGCTTCAATGTCAGGTTTCGCAGCAGGATCAGTTGCA
>Ga0081474_121448_pt1 | contig 17483 bp, 20 predicted proteins | sample OneHunmetagenome_2_FD_70978 | JGI IMG/M metagenome (GOLD analysis project Ga0081474, IMG submission 70978) | Ferrous microbial mat communities from One Hundred Spring Plain, Yellowstone National Park, USA v2 (version 2) | ecosystem: Environmental > Aquatic > Non-marine Saline and Alkaline >... | reverse complement strand
AGTGATTATAAAGTCAAAGATATAATAACCTTTGAAAAATTTAATAAAAGATAAAGGTCATAAAAGCCTTAAATCATCCTAATATTAGATCTATCGAATGATCCAAATTATTTTGATATAATATATACCATCATCATATTCAATTTTATAACTATTTTCATCTATTTTATGTTTACTTATTTCTAGATTCTCTTTTATTTGCCCGTTTGAATCAGTATAAACATCTACATTTATAGTTATGTATTGATTATCCAAATTCTTAGGTACTTCTGGAAATGCTATATCAAATATATCTACAAATTTCTCTTTTATACCTTCTAGGAAAGAAATGGTTTGAAGAGAATCAAATAATTCAAATGACTTATTATACTTAGTGCATTTAATTTCAGAAGGTAAATACAGCATGTCTGAATAACACATAATTACTTCATCTTTACTATAAAGGTGAGTTTTAATATTATATTCACACCACATAGGTTTATTACTGGGTTTATAGCAATATGAATCTATTGATGTAATGGATCTTTCTATTTCAGATAGATTAGTCTTCTCTTGTGCTTTTCTATAAAATTTTTTTAATAAGTCTCCTAAATCTCTTATGTGAAGTTTTAGCTTTTTAATATCATCTTGTTCAGAACTTTCATCTGATTGTTTATCATCCATGCTATTACAATATATAAGAAAGATTTATTATACCATATTTATATAATTGTAACAAACAAATATTTTTAAAAAATAAAATGCCAATAATCATAAGGTTAAACATAAAAATTAACGAATAATCATAGATCAATTAATAATAATTATCCGATAGTCTAATTGACTTATATAATTGTTTTTGAAATAAAGAATCTATAAAGACTAAAAATTATAACTTAAAGCCATAAAAAGGCACGGTCATCCCAGTATTAGATCTGCCAAAAACCCAAATCATTATAAAAGGCCATAAGTAATCCGGCCACGAAATCCATTCTCTTTATCTTTATATTTAACATTATAAGTATCTTTATATATTTTATCTATACTTATTTCTAGATTCGGTGTTGTTGGATTTTTTGGATCCATATGATCAAATACGTAAAGAGATATATATTGATCAGGCTTAAGTTTCCCTGGATATAATCTAGATGCCATTTGAGACCAATCTTTTATATTTTGTATGTAATAATCAGAATTAGGTAACACAAAGGATGACCCGTTACTATAACTAGTGCATGTAATTTCATTAGGTGAATGTAACATGTCTGATTCACATATATATGTTCCATCTATACTATACATTTTTATTTTAATAAATTGTTGGTGTTTGTACTGCCTAGCATCATAACCAAATGGATTGGAAACCCAACCTATTGATACATCGACGTCATTTATTTCAGGTATATTATATGTTTTTTGTGCCATTTCAACTAGTTCTTTTGAATAGTTCCTTAGTTCTCCTATAGCTTCAATGTATTCTTGCTTTTTATTATCTAATCCTAGTATTATTTGATCTAGTCCTCTCTTTAACGGATCAAATATTTTTCCGAATTTGCCGACCATAATATTTATTATATAGGAAAAATTTCTAAATTTATCTTATACCATAGTTATATAATTGTAACAAACAAATCTTTTTAAAAATAGAATATCTATAATTATAAATTTAAAGATAAAAATTAATAACCAAATAATTATAGAATAATATTCACCTTTGAAATAAAAATCTAATAAAGGCTAAAAACAGCTATAAAATAGAGGATTATAAGCGTATCCATTTATCCTCATATAATATCTACCATTATTATAAGCAAGGTGATTATAAAAATCTTCTTTAATTATTTCTGGATTCTTTTCTATTGGCTTGTCTAAATCTATAGAAAACTCTGGGTTTATACATATATGTTGGTTATCTAAATTCTTAAGGACCTCTGGAAATGATATATCAAATATATTTAGAAATTTCTTTTTTATACCTTCTATGAAAGATCTGCTTTGAGGAGAATCTGGTAACACAAATGACATATACACAAGTGGTTTATGGTTAGCATCATATATCGCAGTAGTATAATGAGTGCATTCAATTTCATAAGATGGTGTTTTTGAATAACACCTAATTAGGATATCATTGTTATGAGAATCATAAAAATATGTTATAATAACATGTTTACATTGAATAGATCTATCATCACCTTTATTGCAATCCAAAATTTTTACTATAGAATATTTTCCTATATCAAATTTTTTAGGACCTTTTTCTTTTACATTTTCAGCAAATTCTTCTAATAAGCTTCCTAGTTCTTTTACATGATCTTCTATAGCTATTTCGTCTAATAATTCCCTTAGATCTTTTATAGGATGTCCTAGTTCAGATTTATCAATATTTTCTATTAAATCAAATATTTCTTCAGAACTTTTATATGGTTGTTGATCTTTCATACTATTATACTATATGAGAAAGATCTATAAATTTATCTTATACCTTAGTTATGTAATTATAATAAATAAATATTTTTAAAAATAAAATATCAAAGATAAAAATTAACAACTAAATAATTATAGAATAGTATAATCATTTTTGAAAAAATCTAATAAAAGCTAAAATAGTTAAAACTTAAGAGGAATATAAATCTACAACAAAGTAATCTCAATCTTAAATATACCCTCATCATATCCAAATCTAAATTCATTATTATATGTACTTCTATATATACTTATTTTCGGATCCTCTTTTGTTCGATTTTTTAAATTCATAGAAACATATGTGATCATATTCTTATATCGATTACCAATATTCGTAAGTTCTCCTAGATATAATATATCATAGTATAATATGTCTAAAATTTTCTTTTTTATATCTTCTAGGAAAGTACATTTTTGAAGAGGATCCGATAACCTAAATAATTTACCATTATGACTATTGCATCTAATTTTACGAATTATGTGGTCTAAATCACACGAAATTATTTCATCCCCACTATGAAAGTCTGCTGCAAGATAATTGTATCTAATCTTATTATAAAATTCTTCTGTAAGATAATAATATTCATTATTATTATAAAAATAGTCTGTTATACGATAATAATATACACTCTTATTATATCCCCTTCCCATAGATTTATTAACATTTTTATCTCCATCTCGATGCAAACCTATGGATATATCGTATATTTTTATTGTAGGTATACCTGCCTTTTCTTCTACTTTTTTAGTCACTTTGTTTAATAAATCCTTCAGTTCCTTTATATCATCTCCTAGTTCCCATTTGTTAATTTTTTCTATTAAGTCAAATGTTTCTTCAGAACTTTTATATGAATGATGATAATGCATATTATTATGCTATATAGGAAAAATTTATTATATCATAATTATATGATTATAACAAACAAATATTTTTAAAAATAAAATATTTATAATTATAAAGTCAAAGATACAATCACTTTTGAAATAAAAAATCTATAAAAGCTAAAAATCATACTACCCAATAATTTGAGTCTACAGATGGATCAAATCCTAAAATAAACTTAATCTTATGTTTATTATCACTATACTGATATATATAATGTTTATTTGTCCCGTCACTCACTTTATATTTAAATGTTTCTAGATTTTTATTTTCTGGATTTTCAAAATTTATATCATCAATCACTTTCATATGTATATATTGTTTATCTAAATTCTCAAATACTTCCGGATATAATTTTTTATGTATTTCTGGAATTTTTTGTTTTATATCTTCTATCCAATAAATGGAGTTAGGTAACTCAAAATAAGTACATTGAATTTTATTAGGTGAAAGTTCTGAATATGAATAACACTCAATTGGATGATCAAATCTTTTATTATGAATGATTATTTTAATACTATGTGTACATAACATAATTATATTATCGAGTTTTTCGCAATAAAGATATGCGGATATAAAGGCACTTTTTGTTTGAAATATCATTCCTTGTACATTTGCCATTTTTTCTGCATTTTTAACTATTTCATATAATGAGTTCTTTAGCTTTTTTATAGAATTTTCTAGCGTTTTATTAGTTTCTTCTTTCATCCCTGTATTTTTTTCTAGCCATTTATTAATTTTTTCTATTAACTCGGATATTTTTTTAGAACTTTCATCTGATTGTTTATCATCCATACCATTATACTATATAAGAAAAATTTATTATACCATAGTTATGTAATTGTAACAAACAAAACTTATAAAGTCAAAGATAAAGATCAACAACCGAATAATTGAAGATGAATTAACGTACTATAGAAGACATAATTTAAGTGTAAGTATTAGTTTTAATAAAGATAGTAATGAAAAAATATTTGAAAGATTTTATATATATATTTATGAAAGATTAAAATGTAAAAGAGCATTAAATTATTTGATAGGATTAAAAACGGAATTAAATAATGTTTATAATGAAAATTATAAAATATCTCTAAAAGAATATATCCAATATTTAACAATATTAGATAGTAATATCATAAAAAGAATTATCTATACATTGTTATATATTCTTTATCAATATATTAAGAATATATTATCTAAATAAATATAATTATATAGATTTGGAAAATAAATGATTATTTTTAAAATAAAGTTTTTATAATATCTTTATAATGAAGAAAAACTCATCGGCTGATAAATGATGAGGGTCTTGAGCTCAGATTTTTTAATATTTTTATAAAATAATTATTAATGGAAGAAGAATTATATGCAACAAAATATGAACTTTATATTTCTTTAATAATTACATTGATAACTATTGCAATTGTATTGAATACTCTAACTTTTTCTCAAAATAAAAATTTATATTACATGTCAACATTAATTATATTAATATTAATTATTATAGATGTATATGTATATTTATCATATAAAGGAAAAATACCTTTATATAAGGTAAAGAGAAAAGACTAAATTTTTAAATTTCTGCAAAATATTAATAATATGGAAATGAAATTCTCTGAGGAAATAAAGAATCTTTATATAATAACCTTGAGTTTAATATTTTTAATTATATTAGATATAACCATTTTAGTGGTTCGAAAAATGAAATTATTCTTACAAATATTAGTTACTTAGGAATCTTTATTATGATAATATTAACATATATGTTATTTATTACATCTGTTCTTTTATATTTAGCATATAAAGGAAAAATACGTTCTAATAATATAAAGAAAGTGAAGAAAGCTCTTTATATAACATCCTTTTTATTAATAGTAACAATTATATTAGATATAGCGATTTTTAGTAATTCAAAAAATATAAGTATCCTTACAAATGTAGATTACCTAGGGCAATCGATTATTATAACATCAACAATAATGGTATTTATATTATTTATTATTACATATTTATCATATAAAGGAAAATATCTTAAATAAAGTAAAGAGAAAAGATTAATTCTTTTTAGATTTCGCAATATCAAAAGCTCTTATTTTAACTAAATCTTCAATTCTATTATATAATATTGATTCGGCTAGCTTATATTTATAATCAATATCTTTATATACTAAGTAAGCTTTCTTTATTTGATTATTCCTTATATATTCATCAAATATTTTCTTTCTATCAACAATATCTTCCAAAATATTTAATATATCATTATCCTTAAATGACATTAATAATAACATTTTTGCATCATTATCCTGGATTTTATTAAATAATTTTTTTGCATGTAATCTATACAAACTAATTAACATGATTAAATTGTTAATCATTTTGTCAATCTTCATAAATTATCATTGATAAAAAAATTTATAAAAGGAACTACCTAGTGATCTTAACAGAATCTAATTCTTCTTTATATTTCTTACCAGGTCCTTCAGTAAAATATTTATATACAGGTTCTAGTTTATTTGCTAACCATTTTCCAACAGCTTTCTTTAAATCCATTGGATGTATTTTTCCCTCAACCCAATCTTTTCTTAAATCCCACAAATTATTATATACTTTCCTTTCTCCAGTTTTTTCATTAATTATCTCAAATTCAATATCTTTATATGAATATTTATATAATTCATTAGATTCTTTATCAATTATTTTATATATTTCATTCCAATTTATTTTATTTCTATTCTTTAATTCTTCATATATATCATAATTTATTTTTTCGATATTTTCTATTTTATATAAATTATTTTCATATAAATATTTTATTACCCCATAACCTTCCTGATCTCTAAATATTAAATATTCAATGATTTCCCATATAGGATTAAATTCCAATTCTTTTTGAGGACAAAATGCTTTATTTATTTTATCAATAATTTCTGAGGGACCATCATGAACAAATATTGCAGAACCTGGTATAGATTTAGACATTTTTAGTTCAGACAATTCTTCCTTGGCTTCTTTTATATTTCCAGATTTTAATTTTTGAAATGTTTCATATGGTAATTGTAGATTTGTTATTAATTGATGATGTACTGCAATTAAATTATAATTTATTTTATCAGCATATTCAATTGTAATTACATGTGCCTTTCTTTGATCAATTCCAGCATGTGCAATATTTATCTTTTGAAATATTATATCTGCAGCCTGCATTAATGGATATATTAAGTTTGAAGATGGCATGGATTCTTCATATTTCCTTCCCATAATTGTAATAGATCTTAATAATCTATTTAATGTAGTATTTTTTCCAATTTTAATTACCTCTGCCCAATAATCATTATTATATATTTCTGATGCTAAAACAAATTTTACTTTATCAGGATCACCACCCAAAGATTTTATTGTTTGTTTCATTGCTTCAGTAAAATATCCTCTTGCAATTCTTTTAATTACTTCTGGATCTCCTCCCAATTTATTATTTATTACTGAATGCCAGTCTGCTAAAAATACTTCTGTTTCTGCGAAATTCATGAAATCAATTAATTTATATCCAGATACAACCGCAGTACCTAAATGAACATATCCAGATATTTCATATCCTATATAATGCCTAAAATTATCTATCTTATTTGCTTTTTCTTCATTTAATACTTCTATTGCTGGCTTTTTCCATAAAAGTAATTTTATAATATCTTTATTCATCATAATTATTAATAACAAAAATTTTTGCCTTTTTAATACCGATCCATAATTAAATTAATCTCAAGAAAAGTTTATTAATTATACTGAAAATGGTAATGCTGAAGGTCCATTTATATAGAAATTCTTCAATATTTCCCATACTTCAAAGAAATCAAATATTTCATTTTCAACCATCTTTTTTAATATTCTAGCCCTATAATCTAATATTTGATATATCCTTCTTTTATCGTCAATTTTCATTAAAGGTGCAATTTTTCTTTCCAACATATAACTATTATATTTTCCAACAAACATATGTTTATCCTGTACAGAATTCCATGTAAATACATTTCTAACAGCCACTTTCTTTAATTCTGCAATATACTTTTCTATTTCATATATATTTGTTATTCTTCTCTCATATTTTCCTTTTACTGATACAGATGTTGTAAATACAGCGATATTTAAGTTATCTATGAATGCAATTGGAATATTTATTGGTTCTCCAGTTAATCTTTCGATTAACGAAGTTATATTACCTGAGTGGACTGTTGTCATAACAGGATGACCTGTTTGCATTGCCTGGAATGCTACATATCCTTCTTTACCTCTTATCTCACCTATTAATACATAATTTGGTCTAGACCTTAATGCTGCTCTTAATAGATCATACATAGATACATCTGCAGATTTTCCAACTTCTCTTGTAATCAATCTTTGCCATATATTATGTGGTATATTTAATTCAGGAGTATCTTCTACAGAATAAACCTTTGCATCAGGTTTAATAAACGTAGCCAATGCATTTAATAATGTAGTTTTTCCTGATGCAGTTTCTCCAGATATTACTATGTTCATTCCATTTTCAATTGCTAACCATAAATAAGCAGCTTCCTCTGGAGAAATTGTACCAAATGAAATTAATTGAGTTACACTTAATGGTTTTGCAGAGAATTTTCTTATTGTAAATGAAGATCCATGTAAAGATATATCTTTACCATATACAAAACTAATTCTTGATCCATCTGGTAATATTGCATCGACTAATGGTCTTGTTTCTGATGCCGGTCTATCAACTATTTGTGAATATTTAATTATATATTTATTTAAATCTTCCTCATTTTTAAATTCTCTATTTGTTTTAAGCATCCCAAATATTTTATGTACAGTATATATTGGACCTAGACCCAATATATGGATATCCTCTAAATATGGATCTCTTAAAAATGGTTCTAAAAATCCATAACCAAATCTTTCTCTAATTAAGAAATATAATAATTTATCATATTCCTCTTGATTTTTTATATATACCTTATCAGAAAATAATTTTCTTCTCTGAAAATCAATAACTTTATTAAATAGATCAACTATATATCTTCTTACTTCTTCAATATTATTAAAGTTAATATCTTCTATTGCATATTTAACAATTTTTGTTTGTATTTGATCTAATTTTTTCTTTTCGTTATCATTTAATTCTGGTTCTATTACATTATATAATGCTTCTCCAGAGGGTAATTTATATATATGAACAAATATTGGATCCCCAACAGGATATAAAATATTAAACTCTGTTCTAGATCTAAGAGAAAAATCTAAGGAAGTCATCCATTCAGGAGGTCCAATTTTTAATGATATTTCATTAACATAATTTCTAAGATGTTCATATTTATTTAATGCTTCATCAAATGATATAGTTATATCATTAGTTATTACTTTTGTATTTTCTTTTTTTATTACATATTCCTGTTTTGTTTCTTGTATCTGTTCAGGCATTATACATATGAAGATATTTCGATTATTAGCCCTATATTTGGCTCTACCCTGAATGGTATTAATGTATTATATATTCCCATTGGATATCTAAATCTTTTTACTTCTATTATTTTTAATAATGAGGATTCTCCAATAGAAGAAAATCTTAAATTAAAGTATATATCTGCGATTCTCCTTATATTTTTTACAAAAAATCTATTTATCTCTGAAGGATCATATGTTAAAATAATTGTTTTGTCCAAGTTCTTTATTTTACTTAAAAATTGAATTAATCTTATTGAATCCATTTTGTCTAATCCATTTATTAATGGATATGATAAAGAATCCAATATTATTAAATCATTTTCTAATAGTTTTCTAGATCTTTCCTTTGTTAACTCAAATATTAAATTCTCTTTTTCCTTTATTCTATTAAATAAATTCAATGTTGGTATAAATAATAATTTTTGATTTAGTAAATAATCTTTTATATCATAACCCAAAGATTCCATTTGCTTAATAAAATCTACAACAGATAATTCTGTAGAAATATATGTTGCAGTATGATTATTTGATAAGGCCCCATGTAGTATTCTCTGACACACTATACTCTTTCCAGTTCCATTTTCTCCTTCAATTATAAATATGCTACCTTTTGGAATTCCTCCTCCAATCCTATTTGAAAATTCATCCCTATCCAGATAAATATTAATATATTCTACCATTATTGACTAATATAATATAAAGAAGATTGGCCATTACAGAATGTTAATGTTAAATTATCACCAGCATTTACTGGATAACTTACATTTAATTCTACTGTATATTGATTTAGTACTTTATATGTAAAGTTAACCATTGTATTTCCAATATCTATACTATTTATGCAATTTGATGGATTTATATTTTGTACCAAATATAGTATTGAATAATTACCAGAATTATAATGATTTATTATATAATTTACCTGACTTTCATATGTTGGAGTTGTTATATTTGATACATCATTTGCAATTATTTTTCCTGCTGAAGAGTAAAAGTTGAAAAATGTACTTAATACTAGATATCCGGCTATAAATAGAATAAATAAATATAATAATTCCTTTATCATCTTTTTATTGGTGATATATATCCTTTTTGAATTAGCTCATTATATAGGTCTTTTAATCTCTCAATATTATCTGAACTACTTATCTGTGCCAATTTTGATATTATATATAAACTCAATATATGATCCATTGGTAATAATCTTTTGTTCTCTCCTTCAACACTCCTCAATCCATTTAAATATTCCTTTAATTTTATTTTTACTTTTTCAGTTATCCAATTAATTGATTCATAATAATCTAATGCATCATCTACTTCCTCTATATTCGATTTTTTAACCAAATATGCTAACCAACCAATTATAATTGAGGAAATGGTTGGATTATCATCAAGTTTACTTAATGGTAATATATTATTTTCTGAATTTTCTACTGTATTTTTATTTATAACCTGAACGGTTGGTTCTTCTTTTTTTTCTTCTTCTACAAAGGGATTATAATTTTTTATTAACATTTCATATATGGAAAAAACTTTTTCTAAGTTATTTTTAATACTATTTATCTCATTTTGATGACTTTCTATTGTAGAACTAATATTTGAAGTACTACTTGAAATCTCAGATACTTTATTTTCTAATTCTCTTACACTTTTGGCTAAACCTTCGATAGAGTTAACAACATTCTTTATTTCTGATGTATAATTTTGATTTACAATATTTTGTTGCGGTATAAGATTAGTATTTTGGACATTTTTATCATTATTCTTTTTTCTAAATATGTTTGAAAATATATTCATACAAATTCTAAATATCCTGAAATATATAAGTTTTATAACTATTCTTGATAATCATTATTGATAATGATCGTCAAAAAAGCAGATTACATTAGTATACCATCTATAGGTATTGTAATGCATATGTTTGAAGATTTTCTTATAGCAAGTAAAAGCGAAAAAAATAATGTTGAAAGAATGAATATTGATATGAAAAAATATTATATAGAATCTCCAATTGTTTCTCCATATTTTATAGAATATAATAATGGAATAATTATAAGTTCTAATGCTCCCGAAGAATTAAGAGAAATATTAAAGAATCATTTTGATATAATTGAAATAGATTTTATAGAAAATACAGTAGGGAATATATTTTTAATTGGAAAAAATGGGATAGTTTATTCTCATGGAAAGGAAGAAGATGCAAGGAAGATATCCGAAAAATTATCTTTACCAGCATATAAGATAAAAACAAAATATCTTTTTGGAAGTATATCAAAAGTATATAATAATAAATTATTAATAAGTCAGGAATTAAATGATAAAATAATAGAAAAAGTAAAAGAAATTACTGGTTATACTTTAGATATAGGATCAATTAATTTTGGAATTCCATATTTAAGATATGGGATAGAAATTAATAAAGAATATTTAATAATTGGAAAATATTCTACTGGTCATGAAATTGTTAGGGTTGAGGAGTTTTTTTCATAGATATCTCATCTATTTTTGTTTTTATTTGATTTAAATCTTGATTTAATTTATTTATTATATCATCTATCAATTTTAAAACTTCATCCTTACTTTTTTCAGTAAATATATTTCTTCCAATATTTATTAATAGATTTTGATCGTCTTTTATTGATCCTCTAACAAATATCAATCCCCCCAAATTTATATATGTATCTTCTTGTTTTTTCAGTTCATTAATAAAACTCTTTATCAATTCATATTCCAATATTTTATTTTGTATATCTTCCAATTGATTATATAAAAATTCTAATAGTTCATCAGAATTTTCCATTTTTAATATATTCTATAAATTTCTTTAAATTCTTATCTTTTATATCATTTTCGCTAATTTCTTCGATTTTTAATATTTTTATTTTATTTCTTTTTACTTTGTATGCACTTCCAAATAATGAATATATCCTTTCTAAAACATCATTTTCATTTATTCCCAATAATTCTTTTGTAAATTTATAAATAACCTTCCTTTTTGTTAAAACTCCTTCCTTTTTCTTCAAATTTCTTAAAATCTTAGTTTTAAATATTAATCCTTCAACTCTATATATTTTTACCTCCATCTTAGTTCTTTGGTAATGAGGATATATATTCTATGCCTATTTTTTCAGGATTCCTTGGTGGTCTTATTGCTTTTCTCAATAATAACAATCTTTTCTTTGATCCTATTACTGAACCTTTTAGCATTACATATGTATTCTTTACAATTCCATAATGTGGCCAGCCAGAACTTGGGTTTATTTCATTATAATTATCAGAAATCTTTATTATTAATTTATTATATTCTGTTCTTCTAAAGAATCCATATTGACCTGGCATTGGTGATGTTGGGAATATCCTTTTCATTCCTCTTGCTCCTCTAGCACCCGCATGTCTTACAGATTTGCTTCTTTTTACTTCTCTATATTGGACTGTTATTCCATATCTTTTTACTTCCCCTTGGAATCCTTTTCCCTTTGTTACTCCAATTATATCTATATATTCTCCCTCATTAAATACATCGTTTATTTTTATTTGATTTCCTAACAGATTTTTTGCATAATTAAATATTTCTTTAATATTATTTCCTCCAATTGGAATTTCAAATATTTCTGGTTTCTTCTTTTTAATTGTTGTTAACCATGGTTGTGTATATACAATTAATTTTATTAATGAAATCTTATTTAATATTTGTTCTGTATCTTGAATATCTTTCTCTAAATCTTCATTTGGTTCTAATGTTTTTATTTTTCTTTTAACATGTTCATCAAAATTATTCGAAATAATATCCTTTAAAGATAAAAAGCCTTTGTTTGTATCTTTTTTATATAATCTAAATCCAAGAACCTTTAACGGAGGTGTTTCTATAATTGATACAGATACATATTTTCCTTCCTTTGTTAAAATATGTGTCATACCAACCTTATATCCAGCAAATGCAACTGGTTGAATATTATTAATAGAAGGCCAACTCTTAATTATCGGATAGATTCTTTTAGCCCTTACTCTTGGCCAAAATTGCATAGGTACTGCTTTAGGTTGATGTCTACCATGCTGTGGCATTTTTTAATATGTTGTTAAAAACCCTTTTAAATTTTTGAAAAATCTTTTATTTCTAGGGGCCGTAGGCTAGTGGTAGGCTACTGGGTTTGGGTCCCAGTGATCGGGGTTCAAATCCCCGCGGTCCCATGTTGAGATTTTTATATATTATGGATCATAATTCATTAATCTTGGTTAATTTTTTATTGAACAGTAATTTTAGTACAAATATTTTGTTAATAATTTTTATAATTTATTTTTACATATGGTGATAATTTTAATATCTCATTTATATATTATATATTTATAATGAAGATGCAAGGCATTACTGATAAATGATGAAACATCGATATACAGATAGGCTTAAGTATTTTAATTTTTCATAAATAATATTCTATAATTGGACCCGTAGCTCAGCATGGATAGAGCGACGGCCTTCTAAGCCGTAGGTCGGGGGTTCGAATCCCCCTGGGTCCGCTATTGACTTGAAATTTTAAATGGTAAAGAAGCCTGTTGTACATTATTTCCGTACATAAATGAAAAATCATAAGATCCACTGTTTGACATTAAATTACTTATAATTAGATCTTCATTTGTACAATTTAATTCAATTATTTCTTGACTATTTGAAGGTAATGTATAATTATCTGTAACTATGTTACATGTGCCAGTTTGATAACTATTTTGATTATATGTATATGTAATTTGCATATTGTTTAAATCTATATTAGATCCACTATTATATATTATTGAGTATATATCATTTGAAGTAAAGTACATATATGATATTTTAAATGATGCGGGAGTAGATGATGAAACATTCTTTCCTAAAAGTTTCAATATTACTTGTGGAGGTACAAATAAATATAGAATAACTACAATTCCTAATATAATACCAAATATTATAATAAGGGTAGTAAGAAAGTCGCTCCTCATAATGATAAAATAATCTTATGATATTTTTAAATTTTATTTTTTATAACCTTAAAATCTATGCAAACCCTATAATTTCCCGGAGCAATATCACCAACTTTTAATATATTTAATATCTCATATTTAAAGTTTAATTCATTGGAATATTTTTCTAATAAATCTATCACCCCCTCTTTTATTTTTTCTTCTTCAAAAAATTGATATAAGTGTATTATTCCATTATCTTTTATTAAAGGTATTGCATATTCTAGAAATGTATGACTTTCTTTTGGTAATGGCATTATAATCCTATCAAACTTTTTATTAAATTTTTCTAAATTTTCTAATTCGCTAACATATTTTAATTTTTTATATTTTATATTTTTTATCATTTCATCATATTCATAAATATATAGATTGTTTATTTCTAATCCAGAATCAATTATATCCTTTATATATTCTAAACCATTTTTTATTATTGCATCTCCATTCTCTAAATAACCTATATATTTTGATATATATTTTACATCTCCTAGCAATGTAATAACGTTATTTATCTTATTTATTCTTAAATTTTCCAATCCATATTTTACTGCAAAAGGATTTAATTCAATTGAATAGATTATCTTGGCCTTTGAATATTTTGCTATGTATATTGGATATACATTTACACCAGAAAACATTACTAAAACTTCTTCATTTTCCTTTACTTGTTTTGCAATTCTATATCTCTCATTACTCAATCTTGGAGAATAATAACATCTATATACATCTACCTTAAATCTTAATCCATATTCAATATTAATTGTTTCAGTTTTATTTTCCCCATACAGAATTTTATATTTTGGAATCCTATATGGAGGTAAAACATCTGTTTCTTGTAATAGAATTGTTTTTATAAATTTGTGCTTTTCTAATATTCTTTTTACATATTCTTCTTCATCATATTTTAATGGCTTCTTAATTATTGCTATATCACCTATAATATCATAAGACATAATATATTTTAAATAAAAAACAATAAAAATGTTATTTTTTATTATTAAATAAATTTATACTATTCCTTTTTCTTTTCGTTATTCTTAATTTTTCTCATTATTCTAAATATGTTGGTTATTACATCTTTTAACCAATATTGCTTTATACATCATATCTTTAGATATTTAAATTGTATGTATTATTTCAATATTTCTAAATATTCTGATTACTTTATAAATATTTATATATAACTTCCTTATAAATTATTTATAAATACATAATCTGTTCATGGTTTTACTACGTATTAGTATTCATCTGAAGTTATAAAAAAATGAAAGATTTTTAAACATTTTATAGAATAATATATTATGGCAAAGAAAGAAGATAAAAAGAAAGAAGAACAAAAGAAACAGTAAATATAAGGTATAATATATAATATATTTATTTGTGGGATATATTAAGTATAGTAGGCGCGGATCATCATCGGCTTCCATATCTTTAATTTTTTATTTTTGGCTTATAAATTTTTATTTATAAATTTATCGAAGGTTTAGTTACTGTCTGTTTTAATTTATTTATTAAGTTATCATCAACCTTATTAAATAGAACCTGCGGTTCTTTAATTATCTCTATAACTATATTATTAGAAAATTGTAGAAGAGTGGTAAGGTTATCAAAAGATATTTCTTTATAATTTATAAATTCAAAGAATTTTTCTGAAGAATTTGGTATAAATGGATATAACATTGTATATATTGAAATTAGTAATATAATTAGAGATTTAACTAAATTTTTATTATTTCCTGGATTTTCCCATGGCTTATTTTCTTGAAATATTTTATTTCCATAACTAGATAATTCTAGTATTTTCCTTAATGCCAAATTAAATTCTCCTTTATCTATATATTTATAATATTCATTTAATGTATTATTTATTGTATTTATTACATCTGTTCTAACATTACCATCTATTTTATTATTATAATATTTTCTAACAAAAGATAAAATTCTATGGGTAAGATTTCCTATATTATTTACCAATTCATTATTTATAACAGATTGAAAATCATCCCATTTAAAGTCAGAATCTCTATTATATGGTAAAATATATGAAAGATAGAACCTCCAATAATCAGGATCAAGTTCTGATTTAATTAAAGAATCACAAAATACACCCCAATTCTGACTTTTACTAATTTTTTTATTTTCATATGTTAAATAAGATAACCCAATTACATTATATGGTAAAACATAATTATCCAATTTTGTATATTCAAAGAATTCTTTATAATTATCGCTTACATTATGTGTAGATAATAAGATTGCTGGCCAAAATACTGTATGAAATGGAATATTATCTTTGCCTAAAAAATGATATACTTTTCCATTTATCCAAAATTCTCTCCAATTAATATCTAAAACAATCTTTATAACTTTTTTATTTTCAAATAAGAATTTTAATATCTTATATAAATTAAAAAATTCACTATATAATCCAGATAAATATAAAATACTTCCATCTATTTTGTATTCTAATTCATATATTTTATTATTTATTTTTATTTTAATTATTTTTCCATTATCTTCTAATATAGATAAGTCATTAATATTTTCAGCTTTTACATCATCATATATATATTCTTCCTTTAATTTTTGTGCAACAAATGATATATATCCAATTAAAGCATCATACCAAACATACAATACTTTATCTTTATATTCTTCAAAATGATTGTATAGATTTAATATATTATCAACTTTTGGCCAATTTTCTTCTACAATTTTTAAAATATTTGTGTATTCATCTGTATTTATTACTAAACCTTCATTTTTTAATGCATTTATTAAAGAATCAACAAAAGAATCTTTTGAATTAAATGATAATTTGTCAAATATTTTCTTAGTTGTTACTTGCCATAATTCTTTATATGGAACCGGTACTCCGAAGGATAAATCTCTAGTTATACTTCTTTCCTTCAAACCCTCTTTTATCCATGATAAAGACATTGTTATTGCTAGATCTGTAAATGTGCCTTTCTTACTTTCTAAATATTCTTTTATTTTATTCTCTGATTTAGTTAAATTTAAATATAGATGTTTTGTTTTTCTAAATATAATTTTATTCCCAGTAATTGAATTTTTCGGGTCAATTAGTTCTTTAGGATCTAATAATCTACCACAACTTTCACACTGATCTCCCCTAGCATTTTCATATCCACAATATGGGCATTTTCCCACAACAAATCTGTCTGCTAGAAATTTATTCCATTCAGGATCATATGGTAACTCAATCTCTTTTTCTACTATATAACCATTTATATACGCTTTAATAAACAATTCTTGTACTATTTTATAATGTAGAGGATTATTTGACGTTTGGCTAAATTGATCAAATGATAGATTAAACCATTTATATACTTCTTTATGTACATTATGAAAAAAATTAACTATCTCTTCTGGTTTTTTATTTCTTTTAATTGCTTCTACCTCTGTAGCAGATCCATGGTCATCTGTTCCGCATAAATAAAATACAATATTACCTTTCAATCTATTGTATCTTGCAAATATATCTGAGGGTAAAAGACTTCCAGCAATGTGTCCTATATGCGGTACATTATTTACATATGGCAGTGCTGATGTAATTAATACAATATCTTTACTTTCCATAAGATCATTGTTAATTATTATTTTTATAAATTCATAACAAATCTTCTATATCTTCTTTATTCTTTGATACGAAATTTGTATATAT
>Ga0081474_120081_pt1 | contig 17558 bp, 11 predicted proteins | sample OneHunmetagenome_2_FD_70978 | JGI IMG/M metagenome (GOLD analysis project Ga0081474, IMG submission 70978) | Ferrous microbial mat communities from One Hundred Spring Plain, Yellowstone National Park, USA v2 (version 2) | ecosystem: Environmental > Aquatic > Non-marine Saline and Alkaline >... | reverse complement strand
TCGTGACCATTAATTGCATCAGGAGAAACAAGAGACTTAAACTCAGAAGAGGATTGAAAGTAGCTGGAGCTGGTATAGCAGTTGCAGGATCAGTAGGATCTTAAACTCAGAAGAGGATTGAAAGTTAAACTCATGCTTTTGATTATCTTATCTATAAAGACTTAAACTCAGAAGAGGATTGAAAGTTTTTTTATGGTAAATGAATCAGGAATACCAGGCATAACTTAAACTCAGAAGAGGATTGAAAGACCATATAAATATTTCTCAGCTCATTCTTGAAACTTTCTTAAACTCAGAAGAGGATTGAAAGCTTTGGAGTTACCATTACGTCCAATTTTGGCTACTTGCCCTTAAACTCAGAAGAGGATTGAAAGTAGGAAAGAAGAAATAAGGAGTAATGATGTTCTTGGCACTTAAACTCAGAAGAGGATTGAAAGTGGAGTAAAACACGGTGTTGCAAGCGGTTATATCGTAATCTTAAACTCAGAAGAGGATTGAAAGTTAGTAGCATGTCCATGATATTCTCCATGCTTATCAACACCCTTAAACTCAGAAGAGGATTGAAAGTTATATAAAATATTTAGCTAATACTACTTGTTATACTCTTAAACTCAGAAGAGGATTGAAAGTTAAACCAAATGGAACTAACAGCGGATGAATTGGCAACTTAAACTCAGAAGAGGATTGAAAGGTCTTAAACTGTCTATACTCGAAAATGTTAAGAGCTTCTTAAACTCAGAAGAGGATTGAAAGATCATTTCATCAGTTGATAAAACATATTTACTTGTGGTTACTTAAACTCAGAAGAGGATTGAAAGTAGAAATCTTAGTTTAAAACGCTATTTTTTATTCTTCTCTTAAACTCAGAAGAGGATTGAAAGGTAATATAACTTTTCTTTAGCCTTAGGAATATAATCTTCTTAAACTCAGAAGAGGATTGAAAGAAAAAAGTGATAGGATTTACACCGGATGGTTATTATATCTTAAACTCAGAAGAGGATTGAAAGTATTATTGTACCTACAGTAGTCGTTAATACCGCTGTAACCTTAAACTCAGAAGAGGATTGAAAGCCCTTCTTCCTCTTACATGCATTTTGAAGTGAAGTTTCTTAAACTCAGAAGAGGATTGAAAGTGCAATTCTCATGAGAGTGGTGTTGATTGCGAAGGAGTAACTTAAACTCAGAAGAGGATTGAAAGTAGACCATAGCCTATTAAACCTAGACATAAAATGCTCAATCTTAAACTCAGAAGAGGATTGAAAGTTAGCGCTATTGGTCATGAAGGAACTGCAAAACTTCTTTCTTAAACTCAGAAGAGGATTGAAAGTTATATATAATGTATAACCTAGAAAGAAAAAGAATATCTTAAACTCAGAAGAGGATTGAAAGAATAAATTCGTGAGAAAATCGTTGTAAAAAATTGTTCTTAAACTCAGAAGAGGATTGAAAGAATTATAAACTATAAAATACAGATTGGTTTCGGAATGCCTTAAACTCAGAAGAGGATTGAAAGAGTTACCTTTGCAATAATTTTAATAGGAATAAGTTTATCTTAAACTCAGAAGAGGATTGAAAGAGTTAATGCGTTTTACTTTAATTAATTCGTATTGACCCTTAAACTCAGAAGAGGATTGAAAGATTGGTTTCTGAACTAATTAATAGTAAAGATGTAGCTTAAACTCAGAAGAGGATTGAAAGGCTGCATACTGTATTGTACTATATGTTTGTATTTGTACTCTTAAACTCAGAAGAGGATTGAAAGGTATACTTAGCTTAGCCTATTTAAGCATAATATTACCTTAAACTCAGAAGAGGATTGAAAGTATAAGCTTTTCAGCTATTTGCTCTATAAACGCTTTGCTTACTTAAACTCAGAAGAGGATTGAAAGATAATTGCTTATAAACCATAAAGTAATGTGAGATATATCCTTAAACTCAGAAGAGGATTGAAAGCCTCCCTAGTTGGAGGAGGAACTGGCCTATACGCTCCTCTTAAACTCAGAAGAGGATTGAAAGAGGATGCTCCCTTAACCATCTATCAATATACCTTTCTCCTCTTAAACTCAGAAGAGGATTGAAAGTCTAATGTGTCGAAAGCCATCACTATGAAGTTTATCTTAAACTCAGAAGAGGATTGAAAGGTTTAAAGAACAAAATCAATGAAAATCAATACATTCTTAAACTCAGAAGAGGATTGAAAGCATAGAGCATATAATTACTGTTTTAGGCCTATCAGGTTCCTTAAACTCAGAAGAGGATTGAAAGTAAAAATACTTTTCACAGTATGGAATTAAACCCTTAAACCTTAAACTCAGAAGAGGATTGAAAGAAGTGTTGTGATACATGCATATAGCATGTATTTGTCTTAAACTCAGAAGAGGATTGAAAGATTTCTCTTGCTATATAAGGTCCTACCAAAGCAGCATTGCTTAAACTCAGAAGAGGATTGAAAGTTTAAAACCTATGCCAGAATCTTCTCTACAAGAGCACTTAAACTCAGAAGAGGATTGAAAGGGTGAAGAAATCTTCAATGATTTCCAAAGAAGATTAACTTAAACTCAGAAGAGGATTGAAAGGAATTTAGAGGAAATCTATACATGTTTGTAGATATAAACGCTTAAACTCAGAAGAGGATTGAAAGACTATCAGTTTAGCGGATTTGGATAAATCCTTTAACTTAAACTCAGAAGAGGATTGAAAGTTTTATTATCCATTAATTCTAACTTCTGAACTTTATCTTAAACTCAGAAGAGGATTGAAAGAGTCATTGGCCCCATGTATCCTCTTTATAGACGAGATAGCTTAAACTCAGAAGAGGATTGAAAGAAGGGAACCGCTGGAATTACTTGACTATTTGCTATTGTACTTAAACTCAGAAGAGGATTGAAAGTGAATTTAGTAATATTATTCAAGCTACCAAAATGAAGCTCTTAAACTCAGAAGAGGATTGAAAGCGTTCTTATTGTTTGGGCTGTGATTTTAGGACTTATTGCTCTTAAACTCAGAAGAGGATTGAAAGAAACCTGAATATTTTATAACTGGTATTCCATTCTTTTTAACTTAAACTCAGAAGAGGATTGAAAGAATTTATTCTTTAGCAACTTAAAAGCATAAAGTAACTTAAACTCAGAAGAGGATTGAAAGAAGGATAATTGCTACAAACTTTGATACCTTGATAAACCTTAAACTCAGAAGAGGATTGAAAGGTATTCCTACCCCGCCGCTTGAGGTAGGAATTACTAAGTCTTAAACTCAGAAGAGGATTGAAAGCCAAATACTTTATTTTTTGTAAGAGAAAGCCATACATTCTCTTAAACTCAGAAGAGGATTGAAAGTTGATTATTCCATCGAATTCCTTAAGAGTTTCGTTTACTTAAACTCAGAAGAGGATTGAAAGTACTCCTGCTCCCACTAAAGCATTAAGAATTGTATCCTTAAACTCAGAAGAGGATTGAAAGAATAAATGACATACGAACAAATCCTTGAATGGATTGAAAACTTAAACTCAGAAGAGGATTGAAAGTGTTCGTTTACTTTAACTTTAAAAAGGCCATTTGGATTTCTTAAACTCAGAAGAGGATTGAAAGCCAACTTTTATACTCCTAACAAAGTTCTTGGTAAATCTTAAACTCAGAAGAGGATTGAAAGAAGATATGAGGCTGTTAAGGAATTCGTAATAAAGAATAACTTAAACTCAGAAGAGGATTGAAAGAATAAGAAAGAAATTGACATGGAAACATTAATAGACCACTTAAACTCAGAAGAGGATTGAAAGATTTCTTCAGGTCTTAGCCTTATATACTGATGAACCACTTAAACTCAGAAGAGGATTGAAAGTTATGTAGAAAATTGCATGAATTAGAGAAGTTCACTTAAACTCAGAAGAGGATTGAAAGATTATTAAGAATGATATATTCAGGATAAATTAAAAACAGCTTAAACTCAGAAGAGGATTGAAAGTATATAGTTGGTATTAGGGCCAGAAGTGAAAGTATAAGTTTCTTAAACTCAGAAGAGGATTGAAAGTGATAGAGTTCCTTTCACATTAAGCTACGATTATATTACTTAAACTCAGAAGAGGATTGAAAGAAAAGGCAATTACATTATTAAATTTAATGGTAATACACTTAAACTCAGAAGAGGATTGAAAGGGCTTTATGTCAATGATATTGCTAAAAAGCAAAAGTCTTAAACTCAGAAGAGGATTGAAAGGTTAGTGGAGGTTTGTAGTATGGTCTTATAGCTTCTTCACTTAAACTCAGAAGAGGATTGAAAGAAATCTATACTTGAAGAATTGTTGGAGATGAGAGAATTCTTAAACTCAGAAGAGGATTGAAAGAATAATTTTTCTCTCCTCATATTTTTCATCACCAAATCTCTTAAACTCAGAAGAGGATTGAAAGTGGAAACTGTGGTTCAAATATGAAAGTAAATCTGTTTAACTTAAACTCAGAAGAGGATTGAAAGTCATTCTTTATTCTAGCTATATTTTCAACAGAGCTTTTTCTTAAACTCAGAAGAGGATTGAAAGTAAGTTAGGTGAGTATGATGATTACATTAATGAGGCTTAAACTCAGAAGAGGATTGAAAGATCAGGAAGAATTGCTCTTGCAGATTCATCACAGATAACTTAAACTCAGAAGAGGATTGAAAGCACTATAAAAAGTTAATGTTAACCTCTGATTATTTTAACTTAAACTCAGAAGAGGATTGAAAGCACCATATTGAAGTAAAAGCTCTCGAATTAATAGACTAGGTCCTTAAACTCAGAAGAGGATTGAAAGAGCTTATCCCTCCAGCTTATAGTTTTCTTTGCATAACTTAAACTCAGAAGAGGATTGAAAGCAAGAACTTTGAGGAGGAGTCCTTTCTACCCGATAAGGCCTTAAACTCAGAAGAGGATTGAAAGAAATTCTTTTGAATAAAGTCGTCATATGATCCTTCATTACTTAAACTCAGAAGAGGATTGAAAGAGTTAGTATCAACGCAGGTTTTGGTTTAACTTCAACCTTAAACTCAGAAGAGGATTGAAAGTGTATTTTCTCGAACAATGTCTTCAATTCTTTGCAAAACTTAAACTCAGAAGAGGATTGAAAGTACTTTGGATACAGTTACTATTGCTACTGTTAGCTATCTTAAACTCAGAAGAGGATTGAAAGACAAATGGGTTGTGCCAATGAACAATCGAACCGAACTTAAACTCAGAAGAGGATTGAAAGATATCCTCTACTCTTTTGTTTAGGTCCTTACTCATGTTTGGTCAACCTTAAACTCAGAAGAGGATTGAAAGCAATTAACGCAGGCTTTGGTTTAACTTCAACTACCACAGCTTAAACTCAGAAGAGGATTGAAAGTCGTGAACACTTTGTAAAACATGAAAGCTATTCCACTTAAACTCAGAAGAGGATTGAAAGTATATCTGCTATCTCTCCTTAACTTCTCAATTTCTTCCCTTAAACTCAGAAGAGGATTGAAAGGAGCGTGAATGAGGTTAAAAACAATAATTTTAATTTTGCTTAAACTCAGAAGAGGATTGAAAGCAGAATTCACCGTTTATTAGCAGCTCGCCGTTTAGCCTTAAACTCAGAAGAGGATTGAAAGTATAAACACGTCAACAATTAAAAATTGTTGGGTAGGCTTAAACTCAGAAGAGGATTGAAAGTTGTTTATTACTTTATATTTTCCATTTCTTGTTATGATTCTTAAACTCAGAAGAGGATTGAAAGTTTTTGCACCTAAGCTCTTTAGCTTCATCGCTAATGCTAACTTAAACTCAGAAGAGGATTGAAAGATTAATTCGTTAATGTTCATTTTTTCTCTTTATACTGCCTTAAACTCAGAAGAGGATTGAAAGAGAAGTCATGAGAAAAATAGCAATGTTCTTAGATAGAATCTTAAACTCAGAAGAGGATTGAAAGATCATAGGCCTTGACATAATCATCCACTGTTTTGCATACTTAAACTCAGAAGAGGATTGAAAGGCTTTGGATTGCAAGAGATTGGTTATATTTGCTTAATGCTTAAACTCAGAAGAGGATTGAAAGAGCTCTTTGTGAAATTGTTATTTTGCTTTCCCATTGCCTAGTCTTAAACTCAGAAGAGGATTGAAAGAACTCCAGTAAATACTGCACGCTTAAAACAGTTTTTCCTTAAACTCAGAAGAGGATTGAAAGATTCTTAGGATATTGCCATAATTCACTTTGCACATCTTAAACTCAGAAGAGGATTGAAAGGATTCCGAGACCTATTAGTTACGTGGTGGTTTAAACATCTTAAACTCAGAAGAGGATTGAAAGCAAAAGCATGATTTGAATTCTACTTTGCAATCTTCACACTTAAACTCAGAAGAGGATTGAAAGTTAGGAACTTCAGTTCTAATTAGCCTTACTTCTATGCCATCTTAAACTCAGAAGAGGATTGAAAGATGATGTTTTCTTGGCATCTTCTATTTCATCTCCATTTCTTAAACTCAGAAGAGGATTGAAAGAATTATAGGGTATAAATAAAGGTAATTTTAAAGAATTCTTAAACTCAGAAGAGGATTGAAAGTAAGGCAATTGGGTATTTCAGCAACTGGATACGACATCTTAAACTCAGAAGAGGATTGAAAGAAGGCTTTGTTTCCCCCATATGGTTTGTCGTTTGTTAAACTTAAACTCAGAAGAGGATTGAAAGATTATCTTTAATCGAAGAAGAATGTCTGTAATAATTCTTAAACTCAGAAGAGGATTGAAAGTTTGTTAAAGCATAACTAATAGGTTGAGATACACCCGCCTTAAACTCAGAAGAGGATTGAAAGATGGATTACAATATAATCCTGTTACACGTTGATTAGGAGGTCTTAAACTCAGAAGAGGATTGAAAGAACATTACCGCTAATTGTAAATGAAGTTGCATAATTGCCCTTAAACTCAGAAGAGGATTGAAAGAGTTCTTCCTTAGTAAGAATCTTTCCTTCTGGAAGCTTAAACTCAGAAGAGGATTGAAAGTGTTTTTGCTCTTGCTTTTGTTCTTCTTGCTTTGGTTTCACTTAAACTCAGAAGAGGATTGAAAGAAGAAGCTTATATGAAACAGTCTGCCCTACTTTTTCTGTAGCTTAAACTCAGAAGAGGATTGAAAGCAAGTATTTTAGCATATTACTTCAAGTAAATTGCCTTAAACTCAGAAGAGGATTGAAAGTCTTAATACCTCCATTGATGGATAAGATACCTTACTACTCACTTAAACTCAGAAGAGGATTGAAAGTATAATAGAAAATCACGAACTGAGTATATTAAGGCCTTAAACTCAGAAGAGGATTGAAAGATGAGAAGGAACTACTAAGTATTTTACTAAACTATTTAGCTTAAACTCAGAAGAGGATTGAAAGAAGTTTTGATGAACATCACTACGATGACTTTGAAACATATCCTTAAACTCAGAAGAGGATTGAAAGGGGTAAGATAAAGCAAACTATATGGTTACCCGTAGAATACTCTTAAACTCAGAAGAGGATTGAAAGTGTGCCCGCTCTATCCAGCCCTTAGCCATGGCTAAGGGCTTAAACTCAGAAGAGGATTGAAAGAAGTATCATCGAAATCAAAAAATGGTATATACACGTCATCACTTAAACTCAGAAGAGGATTGAAAGTATATGGCTTGGAAGGAAGTGCTAGCTGGAATAACACTTAAACTCAGAAGAGGATTGAAAGCAGAAAAATAAAAAATATAGAACGAAGAATAAGGCGTATCTTAAACTCAGAAGAGGATTGAAAGAATTTAATGTAAGCATACCTGTAAATGTTAAAGTCGATTCTTAAACTCAGAAGAGGATTGAAAGATTAGTTCAAAGAAATTCTTATACAAGGTTTGTATAGTTTCTTAAACTCAGAAGAGGATTGAAAGATTAATTTGTTAATCAGGCTAACTGTGCTAGTCATGTGAAACTTAAACTCAGAAGAGGATTGAAAGTTGCAACAAAACAATATTATAGGCTTAGCTGGTAGCGCACTTAAACTCAGAAGAGGATTGAAAGTAGAGATATTAAAGGTCACGGACTTATCCGTGTAATTATCTTAAACTCAGAAGAGGATTGAAAGTCATTATCCTTACTACACGCTATAATTCTATAATCAGCTTAAACTCAGAAGAGGATTGAAAGATTTATAACTAAAGTATATAGTCAAGCAAGTAACCTTTCTTAAACTCAGAAGAGGATTGAAAGACCTAAAAGCTTTTTCAAGATTTGTTCTTCCTTCTCTTTCTTAAACTCAGAAGAGGATTGAAAGAACAATCGTTTCATTACTTCTTCATCTTTTTCCCCTTTTACCTTAAACTCAGAAGAGGATTGAAAGTGTACTTTTTGATTCAACGTTTCTATTAGGCTATTTGTCTTCTTAAACTCAGAAGAGGATTGAAAGAGAACCACTTAGCAATGAGTAAGTATCTACTATACTGTACTTAAACTCAGAAGAGGATTGAAAGTAGCTCAGAAGGAGTTAAACTTCCTGATCTTTTAAGCTTAAACTCAGAAGAGGATTGAAAGTAAGCATGACAAAAATGAACAGTAAAAATTTAAATCTTAAACTCAGAAGAGGATTGAAAGCTTTAGTTTTCGTTAAGAAAATGGTCTTGTCAAAATACTCTTAAACTCAGAAGAGGATTGAAAGAAAAAATTAAACATATCGAAAGAAGGATTAGGAGGATTCTTAAACTCAGAAGAGGATTGAAAGGTTATATAATTCTACTAAAGTAGGCTTGAGATTTTTGTCTTAAACTCAGAAGAGGATTGAAAGCGCTCTGATACTATTTTATAAATTAAGTAACCCACTCCCTTAAACTCAGAAGAGGATTGAAAGAGCTCCTCGAGAATCTCATTCACAACGGTAACTTCTACTTAAACTCAGAAGAGGATTGAAAGTTTTTTATGGCAGGAGAAACTGCCAAAGAGCCATTGGCTTAAACTCAGAAGAGGATTGAAAGGGAGGAACATTTATTACTTGCTGTTGTGGCTGTGGCTTAAACTCAGAAGAGGATTGAAAGTTAATTATAAGTTCGCCTTTGTTAAGAATTCCTCGTATCTTAAACTCAGAAGAGGATTGAAAGGTGATAAACTGGATAATACCAAGCCCATTGACCACTTAAACTCAGAAGAGGATTGAAAGTCAACATCAAACAACTTAAGCGTCATTTTTGCACCCTTAAACTCAGAAGAGGATTGAAAGAGTATAGTCTTCAATCCATACATAAAAGGCGGGTGGAACTTAAACTCAGAAGAGGATTGAAAGGGATTGTTTAAGTGCCAACGACTTTCCACAAACAAACTTAAACTCAGAAGAGGATTGAAAGAACCAGCCCCTGCCATGAGCATATAGCCCATGGCCCGCTCTTAAACTCAGAAGAGGATTGAAAGATTATCGTGAATATCAGATTGCTATTCCAGATGACCCATCTTAAACTCAGAAGAGGATTGAAAGATTAAGCTACTGTTATGGCTGTTGGAAAGATAGTTTTGCTTAAACTCAGAAGAGGATTGAAAGTGAAGCTTTTAATTCTGCTATTCTTTTTTCCGCATGTTTTCTCTTAAACTCAGAAGAGGATTGAAAGTCATCATCCTCATCATCATCATCCAGCTTATAATGTATCTTAAACTCAGAAGAGGATTGAAAGTTTAAATAACTACAAATTCCTAATTTCGGTTGTAGAATATCCTTAAACTCAGAAGAGGATTGAAAGCAAAAAAGGCAGCGTTATGGCATAATTCAGCCATACTCTTAAACTCAGAAGAGGATTGAAAGAAGTCATCCCAATGACTTTCCTCGAATGCTGGATCCTTAAACTCAGAAAAGGATTGAAAGTTCTTTCAGCATGCCTAAAATGGAGCTACAAGTAGGCACTTAAACTCAGAAGAGGATTGAAAGTATTTATAAATTGTGATTGAGGAACAATTTCTTAAAAGCTTAAACTCAGAAGAGGATTGAAAGAATCAACACATATTTTTATTTTTGCAGGGATAATTACTGCTCTTAAACTCAGAAGAGGATTGAAAGGATTCAGTATGACATCGAAGAAAATAAACCTAATTCTTAACTTAAACTCAGAAGAGGATTGAAAGGAAGTAATATCCTAACACGCATAGCCCTTTTTCACTTAAACTCAGAAGAGGATTGAAAGTTGTTTTGCTGAAGACTAAAGTTTCCAAAGTCAACTACTTCTTAAACTCAGAAGAGGATTGAAAGTACAGTGGTGTAGTTAGCATACCAAAGCCAATTTGTATCTTCTTAAACTCAGAAGAGGATTGAAAGTAAAAATGTAATTTTTACTTTACCTTGTTTTGTGAAAGCTTCTTAAACTCAGAAGAGGATTGAAAGTAGAGAAGGAAAAAGAAGCGATATACCATTCAAGCTACTTAAACTCAGAAGAGGATTGAAAGATCATGTCTTCTATTTCATCAGCTAAATGTTCTTCAATCCCTTAAACTCAGAAGAGGATTGAAAGGGTAAGCAAGAACGTGATTCCTAACACGAAATCAGCTCTTAAACTCAGAAGAGGATTGAAAGAGAACAATTGTTCTTACATGTCTAGCCCTAGCCTTTCTTCTTAAACTCAGAAGAGGATTGAAAGTGGTTTATTACAATGACGCTATCTTTAAAATTTTTACGCTTAAACTCAGAAGAGGATTGAAAGCTAATCATTAGCTTATAATACGCTTTACGAAATTGCTTAAACTCAGAAGAGGATTGAAAGCAAGAATCCAATTTTACATGTTGAAAAATTTATATAGCAGCTTAAACTCAGAAGAGGATTGAAAGGTAGCATCATTCTTCAAAATTGTTAAAACGTCTGAAGCTTAAACTCAGAAGAGGATTGAAAGAGGACTAATAATAAGCCTCTTTTTCGCAGCAAACCCAAACTTAAACTCAGAAGAGGATTGAAAGTGGTGAAACACCAAAATATACGCCACCCCCACCACCCTTAAACTCAGAAGAGGATTGAAAGGGCTTTACACCACTGTTTCCATAGGCCAAACAATTTGCTCTTAAACTCAGAAGAGGATTGAAAGGTTTTAATAATTCATAAGCATCCCCACAGTGTATTTTATTCACTTAAACTCAGAAGAGGATTGAAAGTTTTGGTTATTCTTGGTATGATGCAGCTCAAAAAACTTAAACTCAGAAGAGGATTGAAAGCATTAACAAATTTTGCTAATGTTCGCATAAGCTTATCCTTAAACTCAGAAGAGGATTGAAAGGTTTCTTTGTCTTCCACATAAGCATAAAAAACTTTGTCGCTTAAACTCAGAAGAGGATTGAAAGTCTTCAAATACTAAATACAGCTTTTGACTAACCCATTCTTCTTAAACTCAGAAGAGGATTGAAAGGTTCCTGTGCTTAGCGGTGTAATTACAAAGACATCGCTTAAACTCAGAAGAGGATTGAAAGAGCCTAATGCTTCTACATAAAGGGCTAAAAAGTAAATTCGCCTTAAACTCAGAAGAGGATTGAAAGAAAACTCCTTTATCCTTCAAATTTAAATAACATAAATAACTTAAACTCAGAAGAGGATTGAAAGGGCTAAATTTATATACCCCAATCTAGCATTTTTCTCTTAAACTCAGAAGAGGATTGAAAGGGTATTTTTGCTAGCCTATTATAAGGTATTAATACCACTTAAACTCAGAAGAGGATTGAAAGATATGCTGAACAGTATTACAATAATATACGCAATAACTTAAACTCAGAAGAGGATTGAAAGATTAAACTTATTAGTACAGGGTTATCAATTTGAGTTCTTAAACTCAGAAGAGGATTGAAAGAAATCTTCTTCTTGCTGGCGCTGGGTCAAGAACAATTGCTTAAACTCAGAAGAGGATTGAAAGAGTATAACATTTTTGCCTTCAAGTTCCTTAAACGTCTTCTTAAACTCAGAAGAGGATTGAAAGTTATCACAATAATAGCATTTACTCATATTAGGATGTTAAGCTTAAACTCAGAAGAGGATTGAAAGGGCACAGTTTCAACTACTTCAACAAGCAATGTCTTATTGCTTAAACTCAGAAGAGGATTGAAAGACAACTGGTATATATTCCACCAACTACCGTTACAACCTTAAACTCAGAAGAGGATTGAAAGACTCCTCATTTTCGCCTAAACAATTTTTTAAAAAGGTTAACTTAAACTCAGAAGAGGATTGAAAGTGCAATACAGTTCTACGATACACCAACTTTAATATAAGCCTTAAACTCAGAAGAGGATTGAAAGTATAAGTAATAAAATAGTTTATCTCTAGCAGTGATTCCTTAAACTCAGAAGAGGATTGAAAGTATTTGTCTAGAAAAATATCCTAAATCTGAATTAATCCATCTTAAACTCAGAAGAGGATTGAAAGCAAATTAAGGAATTGGTTGATACACAAACTAGGATCACTTAAACTCAGAAGAGGATTGAAAGAGCATTAGTGATAGGCGGTTCTATTGCACTCTACACACATCTTAAACTCAGAAGAGGATTGAAAGGTTGAGACCATCTGCAACTACAATCGTTTATGCTCCTTAAACTCAGAAGAGGATTGAAAGAAGTTTGTTGCAGGCCAATATTTTTGGCATAAACAAATCTTAAACTCAGAAGAGGATTGAAAGAAAGACTTAAGATTCAGAAATCCAGAACAATATTATTTCTTAAACTCAGAAGAGGATTGAAAGTATTATAAACAAAAAGTTCATTGTTCGATTTCAACTCTCTTAAACTCAGAAGAGGATTGAAAGTGAACAAATCTCTTTTTCAATATCCTTTACTTGAAAGTTTAACTTAAACTCAGAAGAGGATTGAAAGATGGTTCCTCAAAATACTAATCCTGTATCTGTTCAAGCCACTTAAACTCAGAAGAGGATTGAAAGATTGAAAAATACTATCATAAGCGTGTTCTTAAGTAAAGCACTTAAACTCAGAAGAGGATTGAAAGGTTTTACTTTTATAACTTTAATTTCTTCTTTCGGTTTAGCTTAAACTCAGAAGAGGATTGAAAGGAAGAAATAATGAAAAAACTGAGAAGAGGATACGTAACTTAAACTCAGAAGAGGATTGAAAGAGAAAAACCACGTGAAGAAATAATTGAAGTAAAGCCTAAAGACTTAAACTCAGAAGAGGATTGAAAGATTATTTGCGTTATACCTTTATAGTATGGTTTAATTACTCTTAAACTCAGAAGAGGATTGAAAGTAAAAAACGGCCAAACACTAGTAACAGGCCAAATAACTCCTTAAACTCAGAAGAGGATTGAAAGCCGTTTATTAGCAACTCACCTTTGTTTAGCTGTTGCCTAACTTAAACTCAGAAGAGGATTGAAAGTTAATCTCACATTTACTTTTCCTGTATACTCTATAACCTTAAACTCAGAAGAGGATTGAAAGTGTATACTCTATAACAAGTGCATTTTCCTTAAACTTTTCTTAAACTCAGAAGAGGATTGAAAGTCCATTATCCATTATAAACCATGGTCAAGTATAGTCTTCACTTAAACTCAGAAGAGGATTGAAAGTTTTTTCTGGTCAGCCTTAAGCTTTTTTCCTTTTTCTTCTTAAACTCAGAAGAGGATTGAAAGGGCTAGTTAAAAGCCAAGTTTTATAAATTAAAATATTTCTTAAACTCAGAAGAGGATTGAAAGACGCATGGAATAATTGTTTCGCATCTTTCAATTTATCATAAAACAATTGCTCATTCTTTTCCATATTTGCTCACCATCTTTCTATACATCTTCATAGTCTTTCCTCCTTTAATCTTTTTCTGCTTTTTTTGAACCTCTAGTATGGCGTACTTAAATACCATCTTGGATTCTTTATTTTTAGGCCTTTTTCCATCAATATTTTTTTCCCCATTACTTAAATCCACGTAAACCTTCCAACAAACCTTATAATTTCCTCTAATAATTAATGGTTTATCTCTGCCTTTGGTAGTTCCTGGACTCGCTTTTTTATCCCATTTCAGAATTTCGGGACCATTTATTTCTCTTCCATTGAATATTTTAAATGCATCGTAATGGGTTGTATTATTATTCCGCTTCTTAGTTTCAGTAGGGTCCTTAGTAAGTGAGTTAACATTAGTCAACCAAATTGCAAACCCTCTATTTATTAAATCTCTATCAATAAAATCTTCTAATCTTTCAACATCTTTCCATGCATCATAGCACTTTATATCATTCGCAGCTTGTTCTGCCAATATAAAAGTCTCCTCATTCTTATTATCCCGCCACTCAATTTTGGCCGTAAAATATTTCAATTCTATACCTATCTTTTCCATATCATTCTCATTTTTGACTATGATAAAAATGTCTACTCTTTGATTTTTATTCTTCTGATCACCCGCCTCACTGCTAGATGCATCTTTATTATTATCCATTTTCTTTTCTAATCTTATCTCTACATCGTCTCTATATTTTTCTTTAATTAGCCATGCCAATGAAAACTTGAAATCGTCTTCAGAGTTAAAAACTGGTCTTTTATCTTTAAGTTCTTCCATTAACTCCTCCATTATCTTTTTATTGAATTCTACATTCATTTGATCTTCCCCTTAGTCTTATTGTAAATCTTAATAGTCTTTCCCTCTTTAATCTTCTTCTGTTGATACCATAACGTAGATTTGTTTATCTTCAACTCTTTACGTTTCTCAGGATCGATTGACATAATTTTATCTCTGATCTGAGAATTATCGTTTCTTTTTATTTCTATATCAGGTATTGCAAATTCCAGATGTTTGCTATTTCCCATTATGTATCTGCTCAATTCCCTGATATTCTCAAACATGATGTTCTCTAAAGTGTGCTGTTTGTTTTTGAATTCATAACGCTGATTGAAATTGTTCTTAATTTTCTCAATCAATAGTTTTGCTGTATCAGGCTTCAATATTATATGATAATTCTCAGTTGTTATGAAATCCGATTTCTTCAATCCCGATTCCAGCAATTCTATGACTGAATAATCAACAACGTATCTGAACAATTCCTGTAGATCGTATACAAGAGGGTGCTTAGAGGGTGCTATTTCATGCAGATAACCAATTGAAACATCTAAACCAATGGTATTGATATCTTTCCTTACCATTGATTCAAGTATAGCATATCCATAATTAAGCAATGCATTAATTGGATCGGATGCGTTCATATTCCATGAATACGAAAGATTTTCCTTCCTTCAAAGTGAAAATCTCTAGCTAAGGAATCAAATATTTTAGTTAACTCTGACCAGTAAGCAGATGCAATTCTGCCCTCATACATCATTAATATGTTAATATTATCGTAATCCACTCTTTCAATTTCCTTGTTTATTGTTGATAAATCTATATCATAGAAATCCGAAAGTGCTTTCAACAGACTTAATGATGATCTGACCTTTTGTTTTATAATCTGACCAGCAATGTATAACCTTGATTCTGAGTTCAAGTATTTTTCATATTGCTTAATTTTCAATTGTGCATTGAGTGTTTCCTGACTAACGGTAGTTGATAACAAATTGCCGTTCCAACTAAGTAAAGCTATGCTGACATCGTGTTTTGAAAGCCATCTCATAGCCTCAAAGGCGGGGCGATGATGCAGGAAGCTCCGCCCTTTAGGACGGGGTAGTTCACGCCCCCCATGATGTCGTTGTAGAGCTTGAAGAGCTCTGTCCTCTTCATCTCAGGAGTCCTCTCAACTCTCCGGTCTCTTTCCGCTATTTGTCTCTCGATCAAGGCGAGCGTAGCCACGCAGAGGTAGGGGCCCCCGCCGCTCGTCCTCGAATTTTTTTAGCTCTGCGTCCAGCTCGTCGATTGGATCAGAGCCGGAGGATCCAGGGCTGGGTCCAGAATCGGATTTTTCTTTAGGTCTTCTCTAGGTTTTCCGGTTTCCGATGAAGCGGGGAAAAAGTAAACTGCGTGAGAAAAGTAAACAGTTTACTTTTAGTTTACTTTTACTCGTGGGGATAATTGTTTTCAGTTTACTTTTAGTTTATTTAGTGCGTTTTCGGTTTATTTTCATGCGTGTTTGAGTTTACTTTTTCAGTTTACTTTTTCAGTTTACTTTTAGGAGGCTTTATATCTCTTCACGGATCATAACTAGTCATGAGAGGCCGTAGAGGAAAGGAGAAAGAAGAAGAACTCAAACAGAAGATACGTTCTCTCTTGGAAGAAGGGAAGACATACGAAGAAGTAGAGGAAGAAACAGGAGCAAGCCGGCGCACAATCGCCAAAGTGAAGAAACAGATGCAGAGGGAGGAAGTGGGCCACCGTTCACCCCTGGAGGAAGCCAACCCAGGCACACAGGAGGATCAGGGCGAGGAGGCCGCCAGGCAGCTTGAGGCGATTGATAAGGCAGCGAGGAACACAGCCCTAAACGAGGTAATCGCAAAAGTTAAGGCGAAGGCGAAGCTTGAAGTCAACGAGATATACCAGCTCGGCCTGGTCCTCCGCGACGTGCTTCAGGGTGAGGTGGGCGAAGAGTATTATCGGAAGGCTGAGAAATCTGGGTTACCCCTAGAGGACTGGGTTCGGGAGAAGCTTAATAAAGCCCTCTGGTATGAGCACTTCCTCATATACGCGCTCTGGGAGCACCCAGACCTGTACCACGTGTTGAACTGGAGCCTCGACGCGTTCAAGCTGTGGCGCCAGGAGTGGAGCCTTCAGCTCCTCAAACAAGAGTATGAAAAAAGGGATTCCTCCGGGGACTAGGAGAAGAGCTCTTCTCCTAGTCAGTTAGCCCTTAACCTCGACCTCGATTAAAACACGCCACGCTTTGTTACACCAAAAAGATCGGGGAGGGGAGGCTGATTTCACCTCTCAGAGTTATTAGGTCCCACTCATTTATCGATGAGGAGACAGCCTCCACACCGATCCCAATTTCACCTCGTTATTAGGTCCCACCGGTCTTTGAATTCCTCATAATCTTTTACTTCGAGATAAATACCTTCATTACTCCCTTTACTTGCCTGAACCCTCTTCTTGACTGTATCTCGATCAAGGACGAAGACTTCGGGTTTCTCTTCGGGTTTCTTAAGGTCGTACCGAACAACTATCACGTATTCTGGTAGGGTTTCGATGTCTTCTCTTCTGGTGAACGGACACGCATGTCGTTTTTGTAAGCCTTTAACCTTTATTGTGTGCCTTTTCTCCCTATCCCTCCTATCATAGATAACTAGGTCAGCGCCTTTTTCTCCACTAGGCTTAACCTCTACTTCCCAATCTCTTAGTGTGAGCTTGTACGCAGCATAATAGAGCGCGGCTTTGTGAACAATCCTAGGGTTTAATTTAGGCACTAATGTGAAATCAATAAAGGACAATAAAAAGCTTTTGGGAAATAAAGCCCCATGAATAACACTGACTATGTTTAACAGTTCAAATTTTAGTAACTAATGACGAGCATTTATCCGTGAGCTACTCCTCGGCTGAAGCAAGGAGCTTCCTTACGTTACGACAGGCGACACGGATCCAACCAGCTCTAATGTCTTCTGCCTTTCTTCCCGCGGTTCCCGCCGGAGAGCTCCCTGAGCCTCTCCTTTTTGAGCTCCTCCACAACGCGGCCGAGCTCTGCGAGTAGCCCAAGTATCTGCTCCTCCT